>FUWD013024448.1_pt1 | contig 11113 bp, 12 predicted proteins | sample 1063281 | NCBI WGS metagenome assembly FUWD01 (sample SAMEA79048168, study PRJEB19326) | metagenome | biome: marine
TACACGATGGTGCCACTATAAATGCCAAGCCTCAACTTAAAATTTATGCAGACGATGTAAAATGTTCACATGGTTGCACAATTGGTCAGCTAGACGAAGATGCTTTATTTATTTACGCTCACGCGGCATCCCAAAACAAGAAGCCACGGCTTTATTGTTGTATGCTTTTAGTAATGATGTGTTGAATCATATAAAAATTCCAGCTTTAAAAAACCGTATCACCAAACTGATTGCACTAAAACTAGGTGTTAATTTGGGATTTGATTTGTAATACCTTTCTTTTGGAATAATTATTGTAATCATCATGTTTTCTAATTTAAAACGTGATGAAATATACAGCAACTCTACTCCTATTTTTATTTATTTCTTTTCAAAGCTTTTCGCAAGACGAAAAAACAAAAGGCCTGTTTTATAAATTCTCACTGGCCACAACCTTAACCCTCAACGAAGATTTTGAATTTGGAACTGACCAAACTTTAATTAATCCAAGTGCCTTTTTTTTAAACAATACCGTAGGTATTCAATTTGACCATAAATCGAGTGTGGGTTTTAATGTTGAATACGATTGGCATTCTAGACAAGGGCTCAATTTTTTACCCGTTTATTTTAGTTATCGCTATAATGTTTTTGAATACGAAAACAACCTATTTTTAAGGGTTGGCTATGGCAGATTGGTTGACCTTGGTAAAGCTTTTCAAAGAGGTACTTTTTATAAAGTGGGATTTGGCTTTCAGTTTTTTGATGAAGACTACAAAAATTCTGTCCTTCTCGGATTAGATTTTAGCCGCAAACGTTTTGGCTTTCTTCAATCAGAAAAAATAGCGAGTGTGTCTGTTTATTTGGAATTTATGGTGTTTTGAGAATTAAATTTAACGGGGTTTTATAAGATTTGTGCGGCATCGAAGGTAATTCTTTTTCGGTCGGCAAGACCGATAAGGAATCGTCGAGAAGCCCAAGCTCCCGACTGCACCCGCTATTGCATATGAGCCTTTGTTATGTGCCGAATTTATTCTATTTTCATTTCTTTCTTTTCAAATCCTGTTATTGATTTATCCGATGTGTTAAACTGAAAATGCTCATTGATTGTAAAATTGAATTTAATATCATAATATCTTTGGTCAATAAATGTCTTTTGATTTGGATTTTCAGCAGAGTAGAATTCACTTTTCAAACTTATTGGGTAGTTTGTCTCTTTGTCAATAAAATATAAGGTTTTCGAAATGCTACCTATATTTTTTTCAAGTTCTATTGCAAATCCAGGCATTGTCATCTTATTCTCTAATTGTACTTTAATTTGATAACAATCCTTGTTTTCAATAACTATGTCATTTAATCTCTCAATTGAGTATGAGTCAGTATTGTCTAAAATATATTTAAATTCATACTGCATTCCATAAAGTGTATTATGGCTCCAAAAATGTTTCTTCTTAAAATCAGGATATTTAACTAAATCATAAATTCTAGCAACGCTATCACGATTGTTCTTTCTAACCAACCTGTCTCCATCGTAAATATCTTCGTAAATCACGTTTTCCCTATCATTTATATACATATACCAATGTCCTTTAACACCGACTATGGAATCAGTAATAAGTCTTTTAAAATACATCTCTCGATATCGTAAAATTGTATCATTAATATTTCGAGGGTTTGTTCTCGCCATATCTTGTTTATAATAAATAGTCTCAATTGTGTCTATTGTATTAATTGTCTTTTGTAATAATTCTAAGGCTGTCTCTTTTTTATTACAAGATGTCAATACTATCAAAAAGATAATAAGACCTGAGTGGATAGTTCGTTTGCTTTTCACTTTTATAATTTCATTGCGTTCGTTTTATTTGGCACATAACTCCTTTTATCCTTCAAAATTATTCTTTTATCCCCGCCAAAATCTCTTTTAAAAAGGCGTTAAAATCAAATTCTGGATCTTCGGTTAAACCGGTTCTTACCACTACCAAGTTTTTAGATGGAATCATAAATACCATCTGCCCTTGGTAGCCATTACAGCTAAATAAATCTTTGGGAACATCGGGGTAAATACCGCCAGCATTTAACCAAAATTGCGCGCCATAGCGGCCGTTAGACGTGTTGGTTGGTATTTTAATATAATCTACCCAAGTGCTGTCTAAAATTTGCTCGCCGTTCCAATTGCCTTGATGTAAATTTAAAGTGCCAAATTTTGCCCAATCGCGTGTGTTAGCCCAACCGTAAGATGAGCCTACATAATTACCTGCCAAATCGGTTTCAATTAAAGCAGAATGCATCCCTATCTTATCTAACAATGCACCGTACCAAAAATCTAAATATTCTTGATGTGTTTCAAATTTTGTACGCAAATAACCAGAGAGTAAATTGGTGGTTCCCGATGAATAATTCCAATGGGTATCGGGTTTAAATTTGGCGGGCATTTGACGTTGCGACATACTCATATCTTTATCTAAAAACAACATCCGTGTGACGCCAGATAATTCGTTATAATTTTCGTCCCACTCTAAACCACTATTCATATGCAACAAGTCACTTAGCGTGATATTGGCACGTGCGTCGTTTTCCCATTCTTTGAATAAATGTGACTGATTCACATTCAATTTACCATCCTTTTGCAGGATGCCAAACATGGTAGCCGTAATACTTTTGGTCATAGACCAACCTAGCATTGGGGTATTAACATCAAAACCATCGGCATACTTTTCTGCGATGATTTGATCTTTATACAAAACTAAAACCGTTCGGGTTTCCTTAATGTTTTCGCCTGATATATCAAATGCATCGGCTACAGCCTGACTGATTTTATCATAATCTAGCTCGGCAAAAACAGTGTCTTTTTGGGGCAAATCCCCGTAAGGGTAAGGTAGGTTTATTTTAGTGAAATTGCGTTTCGGAATCTCATATTTTAAATCGTCTTCTACGCCATCAATCATTAAAACAGCGCCCAAGCCTTCTCTAAAAACGGCTGTGCGTTTTTTTAAGCCAAATACTTTAGAAGTAACTGATTTCTCTTCTTTATTGACAGTGTTTTTTGCCAGCTCAATAGACGGAATATCATTGTCGCCTTTCTCTATAGATATCTGTGTACGATGTGCTAAAAACATGCCAGACGCCACGCTTTTAGAAGAAAATCCCGTAATAATATCCAATTTTGGATAATACGAATTCACCACATAAGCTAAGACTATGATAACAACAACCGCTAATTTTTTAAATATTTTTTTCATTGTAAAAGATTTTATATCGTAACAAATGTAACAATAGTTTTGTCAATTTGAAAAAAGGTTTTACTTTTGCTAACCATTTGGTTAAACTGTTTGGTTAAATATGAAAGATAAATCGAAAAACAACGAAGAAAAGATTCTAAACGCTGCCAAAAACATCTTCCAACAAAAAGGAATGACGGGTGCGCGAATGCAAGAAATAGCCGACAAAGCCGGTATAAACAAAGCCCTTTTACATTACTATTACCGAAGCAAGCAATTGTTATTTGAAGCTGTTTTTCATCAGGCTTTTAAAATTATTGCACCAAAATTAGGCACTGTTTTAAATAGCGACCTCCCTCTTTTTGATAAAATAAAACAGTTTACTCAAGCTTATATTAACTTTGCTCTTGAGCATCCTTATTTGCCAAATTTTATTATTCACGAGCTCAACCAGAATCCAGAATTTGCACAAAAATTAATTCAAAGTAATATTTTCCAGATATCAGTGTATTTCAAAAACAGATAAAACAAGCTGTTGAAAGGGAAAAATTAAACCCATTTCACCCAACCAGCTTTTTATAAACATAATGGCGCTTACTGTGTTTCCTTTTATAGGCGCCCCTTTATTAAAAGGTTTTGCCAAATTAGATGATGATGCTTACACAGGTCTATTAAACATCCGTAAAACTGAAGTTTCAGACTTTATTATCAATGCTATAAAACTAGAGAAATGAAAAAAATAAGCACCCTATTAATCTTCTTTTTAGCGTTAAATGCTTTCGCTCAAGAGACTTTAAGTTTAGATGATTGTTATGCCTTACTCAATAAAAATTATCCGCTGGCAGCACAACAATCCTTACTTAATCAGCAAAAGGATTTTGATATTGACGCCATCAATAAATTGCGTTTACCACAGTTCGATTTATCGGTTAAAACCACTTATCAGTCTGATGTAACTTCGGTGCCTGTTACAATTCCGGGCGCTACCATTACATCACCAAATAAAGATCAATACCGCGCCACTTTAACCGCCAATCAACTTATTTATCAAAGCGGATTAATAGATGCGCAAAGCAAAGCAAAAATCTTGGCTGCCGAAGTAAAAAAAAGCGCCGTGAAAGTCTCGCTTTACAATCTCAAACAGCAAGTCAATCAATTTTATTTTTCAATTCTTTTACAGGATGAAAAGCAAATACTCATTTTAGATAAACAAACGCTATTAGAATCACGCTATCGCGAAGTCAATTCTGCTGTAAAAAATGGTGTGGCACTTGGTTCGTCTAGTGCTTTATTAGAAGCAGAGCTTTTAAATATAACGCAACAACTTTTCGAAATTAAATCTACAAAAAAGGCTTTGATAAATGGCCTTTCGCAACTGATAGGGAGACCACTTTTAGAATCAATCCAATTAAAACAACCGCAAGTTTTGGTTGATGAAGTCAACACATTAAACCGACCAGAGCTCAGTTATTTTGACTTACAAAAACAAGAAATAACCCAAAAAAGCTATTTACTTAGCAAATCTGTGGCACCAAAACTTTCGGCATTTGCCCAAGGCGGTTATGGCAACCCTGGTTTAAATGTATTTGACTCTAATTTTGCAGGGTATTATATGGTTGGCTTGCAATTGAATTGGCGTGTTTTTGATTGGCAAAAAAATAAAAAAGAACGCCAGTCACTAGCAGTAAATCAGCAGTTAATAGATACCCAAAAAGAAACTTTTAAATTGAATACCAATTTAAAAACCATTAATCAAATGGCTGAAATTAAAACCTTAAAAGCGCTTATTAAAACCGACTTAAAAATCATTCCACTTCGCGAACAAGTTTTAAAAACAGCCGAAGCGCAATTAAAAAATGGGGTGATTACGCCTTCTGATTATATTACAGAACTCACCCGTTTATACGAAGCAAAAACAAATCTAAAAACCCATCAAATAAAATTAGAATGGGCTAAAATAAATTATTTAACAACTACTGGAAATTATGAAAACAAGCAATAAAATAACCTCTCTTTTCATTTTGTTAACTGCTTTATGGTCTTGTAATAAAGATGCTAAAGCCGATGCTTATGGTAATTTTGAGGCGACCGAAACAACCATTTCGGCACAAGCCAACGGGCAACTATTACAATTTAATATTGACGAAGGTGTGGTATTAAAAGCACAACAAGTTATTGGATACATTGACACCATTCCGCTTTTTCTTAAAAAGCAACAATTGCTAGCTCAAAAACAGATTGTTTTTGCCAAATCTAAAGGCGTTTTATCGCAAATTGATGTGCTCAAAGCACAATTAAAAACAGCCATGGCTAATTTAGATCGCACCCAAAAATTAGTCGAATCCAAATCGGCCACACCAAAACAATTAGATGATGTATCGGGACAGGTGTCGGTTTTAAATCAACAAATTAAAAGCATCGAGACTCAAAATATTGCTGTTGTAAACGAAGCTAAAAGCATTAGCGCTCAGTTGAACCAAGTTGAAGATCAAATTGCGAAAAGCTTTATCATCAATCCGCTTGACGGAACAGTTTTAACAACTTATGCTGAGCAAAGCGAGGTGGTTACATTTGGCAAACCCCTTTACAAATTAGCCGATTTAAGCCGATTAGAATTGCGTGTTTACATCGGTGAAAGCCAATTAACATCGCTAAAAATCGGCCAAGAAGTCAGCGTAAAAGTAGACAGCCAAAAAGAGATGAAAACATACAAAGGCACAATTAGTTGGATTGCTTCTGAAGCTGAGTTTACCCCTAAAATTATTCAAACCAAAGAAGAGCGCGTCAACTTGGTTTATGCAGTAAAATTAAATGTGAATAATGATGGCAGTCTAAAAATTGGCATGCCGGCTGAAATGTGGATTTCGCAAAACAAATAGTTATGACAATATCTTACAAAATCTCCATAATACTTTCTGGTCTAATAGGATTCATGTCTATTTTTGCAGGCTCAAGAGTCTTATTGGGGTTTGACACAAAGAATTATACAGTTCTCAATTGGCTAGTAACATACAATGTTTTATTCGGATTTATTTCAATTGTAGTAGCTTACCTAATTTGGAGAAACAACTTCTTTATTAAAAAAGCAGTTCTTTTTATACTTGCATCACATACTTTTCTTGCGCTATACTTGTCCTTTTTTTAGTGAAACTGTCGCTTTAGAAAGTATAAAAGCTATGGGGTTTAGAATAAGTATATGGATTGTAATTTATTTTTTGATTTATAAAAAAACATCTAACACTAAAAATTAAACAAAATGAAAAAAGTAATCATATTAATCTTGGCAACCGTTTTAGTTATCTCATGTAACAATGACAAAAACAAAAAACAGAAAAGCGCTAAGCCTATTCAAACTGAAGAAGAAACGCACGTAAGTGAAACCTTATTAAAATTAAATAATGGGGATTTGTGGATGGCGAATACTGAAACTTCAGAAGGAGTTCAGCAAATGATACAATTAATTACAAATTTCGCTGATACCGAAAATACGCAAGCTTATCTTGACCTTAAAGTAAAATTGGAAGGAGAATTCGGTAGCATCATAGCAAAATGTACCATGACTGGTGAACCTCACAACCAATTGCACAATTATCTTTTGCCGATGAAGTCTTTATTTAAGGATTTAGAAGCTACAGACATAGCCAGACGCAAATCTGGTTTAGAAAAATTGACAAAACATTTATCAGAATATTCAGCATATTTTAAATAAAATAGCAGTCATTAAATGGGTATTTCGGTAAAACATATCAGCAAATCTTATAAAAAAGTAAATGCCTTAAAAGGCATATCTTTTGAGGTAAAACCAGGAGAATTATTTGGGCTTATCGGCCCAGATGGCGCTGGTAAAACAACGCTTTTTAGAATTTTAACCACACTCCTTTTTGCTGATCAAGGAACGGCAAGTGTGAGTGGTTATGATGTTGTTAAAGATTATAAATCCATTAGAAATAGTGTGGGTTATATGCCCGGGCGTTTCTCATTATATCAAGATTTAACCGTTGCCGAAAATTTAGAGTTCTTTGCCACCATATTTGGCACAACCGTCAAAGAAAATTACGATTTAATAAAAGATATTTACATTCAGATTGAACCTTTTAAAAATCGCAGAGCAGGAAAATTATCGGGTGGCATGAAGCAAAAACTAGCCTTAAGTTGTGCCTTAATTCACAAACCAAAAGTGTTGTTTTTAGATGAGCCCACAACTGGTGTTGACCCCGTTTCTCGTAAAGAATTTTGGGATATGCTCAAGCGTTTACAGCAAACGGGCATTACTATTTTGGTCTCTACGCCTTATATGGATGAGGCCGCTTTATGCGATCGCATTGCCTTGATTCAGGATGGTAAAATCTTACAAATTGATACACCACAGGGGATTGTAAAACATTATCCCAAAAAAATATTTAATGTGCAAGCCGATAATATGTACGAACTCATCAATCTTTTAAAAGATTACGCGCATCAATATAGTGTTTACCCTTTCGGGGAATTTGTGCATTACAGCGATAAAAGAGCCGATTTTAATACCGCCGATTTACAAAGTTATTTAACCGAAAAAGGACTAAAAGATATTGCGATTGAAACTACAAAAGCCACCATTGAAGACACCTTTATGGAATTAGCAAAATAATGAATACAAATAACATGTTTTCTCGAGCGCAGTCGAGAGGTTTTTAATTATAAATAGGTAGTTCTCGACTGCGCTCGAACTGACAAAATAAACATGGTAAGTAACAACATCATACAAGTAGAAAATCTCACCAAAGCCTTTGGTGATTTTACCGCTGTTAATGCCATATCTTTTGAGGTTAAAAAAGGAGAGATTTTGGTTTTTTGGGCGCCAATGGCGCTGGTAAAACAACCGCTATGAAAATGCTGATTGGCATTTCTAGACCCACTTCTGGCAAGGCTACTGTTGCTGGATTTGATGTGTATAAAATCCAGATGCCATTAAAAAAATATCGGTTATATGAGTCAGAAATTTGCCTTGTACGACGATTTAACCGTCAAAGAAAACATCACTTTTTATGGCGGTATTTATGGTTTATCTCGAAAGCAAATCAAAGAAAAAACAAATCAGCTTCTTGAAGAATTAGGATTACAAAAAATAGTTGGTGAATTGGTAGGTTCATTGCCTTTGGGTTGGAAACAGAAACTGTCTTTTTCTGTCGCTTTATTACACGAACCTAAGATTGTGTTTTTAGACGAACCAACTGGTGGCGTTGACCCCATAACAAGACGTCAGTTTTGGGAAATGATTTACAAAACAGCTCACAACGGCACCACTATTTTTGTCACCACACATTATATGGATGAAGCCGAGTATTGCGATCGCGTATCGATTATGGTTGACGGTAAAATTGAAGCTTTAGACACCCCAAAAAAATTGAAAGAACAATTTAAAGCAAAGACTATGAATGATGTGTTTTTAAAATTGGCTAGAGGATAATAGATAATTAAAAATGAATAATTAAATGTCATTGCGAACGTAACGAAGTGAAGTGTGGCAATCTCAAACTTAAAAATGAGATCACCACGTCATCCCAATAATTATCGGGACGCCTCGTAATGACAACAAGAAAATATGAAACGTTTTATAGGATTTATAAAAAAGAATTTTACCACATCTTTAGAGATAAACGTTCCTTGTTTATCCTCTTTGGGATGCCTGTTGCGCAAATTATGCTCTTTGGATTTGCCATTACCAACGAAATTAACAATGTTGATATTGCCATTTTAGACCATTCAAAAGACACCTACACACAAGAAATTATCAATAAAATTTCGGCTTCAAAATATTTTAGTGTTCAGCAATATATTGCTAATGAGTCTTCAATTGAATCGGTATTTAAAAAAGGGAAAGTGAAAGCTGTTTTGGTTTTTGAAAATGATTTTAGCAAAAAACTCATCAAAGAAAATCTGGCTAAAGTGCAAATTATTACCGATGCCACCGACCCAAATACAGCGCAAACCATCAGTAATTACACCAATGCCATCTTGCAAAACTATCAGAAAGAACTGAATAAAAACGTTGAAACACCTTACCAAATCATCACACAAACACATATGAATTACAACCCAGAATTAAAAAGTGTGTTTATGTTTGTGCCCGGGGTCATGACCATTATTTTGATGTTGGTATCGGCCATGATGACCTCAATATCAATAACACGCGAAAAGGAATTGGGCACTATGGAAATACTTTTGGTTTCGCCATTAAAACCCATACAAGTTATTATTGGTAAAGTTGTTCCCTATATTTTCTTGTCTGTAATTAACGCCATTGTTATTGTTTTGCTTAGTATTTTTATCTTTAAAATGCCCGTTCAAGGCAGTTTATTTTTATTGGGAATTGAAAGTGTTTTATTTATAATTACATCATTGTCCTTGGGAATCTTAATTTCGACAATATCTGCAACCCAACAAACAGCCATGATGATTTCTTTGATGGGATTGATGTTGCCAACCATTTTATTATCTGGATTCATTTTTCCAATTGCTAGTATGCCTTTGCCTTTACAAATAATTAGTAATATTATTCCAGCAAGATGGTTTATCATTATTTTAAAAGGAATTATGCTAAAAGGTGTTGGACTGTTATTTATTTGGAAGGAGACCTTAATTTTAATTGGAATGACGCTGTTTTTTATAGGGTTGAGTATTAAAAAATATAAAATTCGTTTAGAATAATGAAAACCATAAGATACATCATTCAAAAAGAGTTTAAACAAATTTTTAGAAATAAAGGAATGCTTCCTATTATTTTTGTACTACCGCTATTACAATTGGTTATTTTATCTAATGCCGCAACATTTGAAATAAAAAACATAAAATTCTCCTATATTGATAATGACAATACTTCTTTTTCAAGAGCTTTAATAGATAAATTTGAAGCATCAACATATTTCAATGTTGTTTCTAATTTTCCTTCAGAAAAAAACAGCAAGTTCTGCCATGTTAAAAGGAGATGTTGATGTTATTTTAGAGATCCCTAACAACTTTGAACGTGACCTTGTAAAAGATAAAAAAACAAACTTATCAGTTATTATTAATGCTATTGATGGTGCTACTGCAGGCGTTGAAAATGTATATATAAATCAGATTGTACAAGGTTTTAATAAGAATGCTCTAGTAGAATTAATGCAACCTTCTGTCCCGATAGCTATCGGGATTACAAACAAGCCTAAAAGCATTTCAAGTATTACTTCTTTTTGGTATAATGAAACTTTGAATTATAAAACCTTTATGGTTCCTGGCATCTTGGTTTTATTAGTAACAATGATAACGTTATTCTTAGCTGGAATGAACATTGTGCGCGAAAAAGAAATTGGCACGTTGGAGCAAATTAATGTCACCCCTATTAAAAAACACCAGTTCATCATTGGTAAACTATTCCCTTTTTGGATTATCGGATTTGGCTTACTAACCATAGGGCTCATCATTTCAAAAGTTATTTTTGATACACCCATAGTTGGAAGTCTGGGTTTAATTTATTTTTATACAGCCTTTTATCTTTTGGTTATTTTAGGTATGGGATTATTCATCTCTAATTTTACAGATACACAACAACAAGCCATGTTTATTGCTTGGTTTTTTGTGGTGATATTTATTTTAATGAGTGGTCTTTTTACACCTATTGAAAGTATGCCAATGTGGGCGCAATATTTAACAGAATTTAATCCCATAAAATATTTTGTAGAAGTGATGCGAATGGTCATGCTAAAAGGTGCTGGGTTTACCGATATTTTACCGCAATTAGTAAAAACTTTTCTTTACGCGATAGTTATGAATGGTTTGGCTGTTTATGGTTACAAGAAAGTGAATTAAATGTTAGGCATTTTAAATCCTTATTTATTAAAAATGAGTTTTGTACTTTTGACTCTTGATTTATTTCAAAAAAAATATGCTAGATCTCAATAAAA
>FUWD013256988.1_pt5 | contig 11112 bp, 10 predicted proteins | sample 1063281 | NCBI WGS metagenome assembly FUWD01 (sample SAMEA79048168, study PRJEB19326) | metagenome | biome: marine
GAAACGTAAATAATCCATGTACTATAGAGGAAGAAATGGGAATTCCTTTAAAAGAGTTAATTGAAAAGTATGCCGGTGGTGTTGAGGGTGGATGGGAAAATCTTTTAGCTATTATACCTGGTGGCTCTAGTACGCCTTTATTGCCAAAAAATATTTGTGAAACAGTAAAAATGAATTTTGATGATTTGAAAGCTAATGGTTCAGGCTTAGGAACAGCAGGCATTATAGTTGTCAGTAAAGATTTTGATGTTGCTGAAGTTATAGAAAGGTTCTCTCATTTTTATAAACATGAAAGTTGTGGTCAGTGTACTCCTTGTAGAGAAGGTACAGGTTGGATGCACAGAATGATGCAAAAATTAATTAAAGGAGATATATCTCCTGAGCAATTAGAATTATTAGAAAATGTCACTAAGCAAATAGAAGGTCATACTATTTGTGCACTTGGAGATGCTGCAGCTTGGCCAATACAAGGGTTAATTAAAAACTTTAAAACTGAATTACTTTCTAGGTATAAGGAAAATATATAAACTTATGAGCGAAGAAAATTTAATAACTATTAAAATTAATCAGAAAGAAGTTGAAGTTAATAAAAATTTAACTGTTATGCAGGCATGTGAAATTGCAGGTGAAGAAATACCAAGATTTTGCTATCATGATAAATTATCTATAGCGGGTAATTGCAGAATGTGTCTTGTTGAGGTTGAGAAAGCTCCTAAACTTATGTCTTCGTGTACTATGCCTTTAATGGAAGGTATGTCGATCATTACAAATTCAGAAAAAGTTAAATTAGGTAGAAAGGGTGTAATGGAATTCCTCTTAATAAATCATCCTTTAGACTGTCCTATTTGCGATCAGGGTGGTGAGTGCGATCTTCAGGATCAGGCTATGTATTATGGTTTTGATAAATCAAGATTTAGTGAAAACAAAAGAGCTGTTGAAAATAAAAATATGGGTCCATTAGTAAATACTATTATGACTAGATGTATTCATTGCACTAGATGTGTACGTTTTGCTTCTGAGGTTGCGGGTGTTCCTGAAATAGGAATGCTTGGTAGAGGTGAAAATGCTGAAATTACTACTTATTTAGAAAAATCCATAACTTCTGAACTATCAGGTAATGTGATCGACTTATGTCCTGTCGGAGCTCTTACAAGTAAACCTTATAAATTTAAAGCTAGACCTTGGGAGTTAAAAAGAACTGACAGTATTGATATATTTGACGGCGTTGGCTCAAATATAAGAATTGACAGTAGGGCTGAAGAAATACTGAGAATTACACCCAGAGTTAACGAAGATATTAATGAAGAGTGGATTACAGATAAAGTAAGATTTAATTACGATGCTTACTATAATCAAAGAATCGATAAGCCTTATATTAAGAAAGACTCAAAACTATTAGTGTCTAACTGGGATGAAAGTTTAGATATTCTAAAAAATAAACTTAAAAAATTATCTCCTTTTGCTTTAGTGGGACCTCAAACTGATTTAGAGACCGGTTATGCAGTCAGTAAATTTATGTCTAATTTTGGAACTGATAGAGTGGAAGTTAGAACTGATAATCAAACAATATTAAATGATAATCCATTTAGTTATATTTTTAATACCGGCATTTTAAATATAGAAGAATCTGATTTAATAATTTTAATTGGCGTTAACCCTAAACTTGAAGCGCCTATAATAAATTATAAAATTTTAAAATCTTATAATAGAGGTAATGATGTTTATAATATAGGAGACGATATTAATTTAAATTACCCTACTAATTATTTAGGGAAAGATATTAATTCATTACAAGATCAAAATTTAATTGAAAAAATCAAAAAATCTAAAAACCCAATTATTATTGTTGGTTCAGCATACTCATCTCACGCAACACCAGAAGATTTAAAATCTTTATTTGTTTTTTCTAAAAATTATAATTTAATTACTGAAAGTAAAAATAATTTAAATTTTCTAACCCCGTACGCTTCAAGAGTAGGACAGCTTCTTATGGGAAATACGCAAAGTCAAGAATTTGAACCAATGAATTTTCTTGAATCTAAATTTAAAGATGGCTCTTATAATGTATTACTTTCTTTTAATTCGGAAGAAATTTCAAATCCAATATTCAAGGATACATTTAAAGTTTATTTTGGTCATCATGGAGACTTAGGTGCAATGTCTGCTGATTTAGTTCTTCCTACACCTTTATATACTGAAAAAAATTCTACTTTTATTAATACTGAAGGAAGACCTCAAGAGGCTTTTAAATGTCATAATACAATAGGCCAAGCCAAAGAAGAGTGGGCTATTTTAAAGAAATTATCTGAATTAATGGATTTTAAAAATGATTTTAACTCATTTAAAGATGTTAGATCAGGTCTGTTGAAGGATTTTAAATTCAACTTTGAGTTAAATAGTATTATCGATTTTGACTTAGGAATTATTTTTGAAGACACTATTAAGTTCAAATCATCAACTTTTAATTATCCAATAAATAATTTTTATTTTTCAGATGTCGTATCAAAAAATTCAAAAATAATGGCAAATTGCGTTGAGGAAAATACAGTCAGTGGACAAGAGAAAGTTGTTAACCGGTAATGGAGCTGACTTTAATAGATATTCTACTTGGTATTCTTAAAATTTTTCATTTGTAATGCCTGTTTTAATTTCAGTTGCTCTTTTGGTTTACTTGGAAAGAAAAGTTCTTGGTGCTGTACAACTCAGAAGAGGTCCTAATGTTGTTGGTCCTTTTGGTATTTTGCAAAGTTTTGCTGATGTTATTAAATTAATTACAAAAGAAAATCTTCTTCCTTCAAATTCTAATAAGTTTTTATTTATATTTGCGCCAATGTTAACTCTTCTACTTAGCTTAATTGCTTGGGCTGTTATTCCAATAAGTTCAAAATATGTCATAGCGGATATTAATATAGGTATTTTATATTTATTTGCCGTTTCATCTTTTGGCGTTTATGGAGTCATCATTGCCGGTTGGGCAAGTAATTCTAAATACCCTTTTCTTGGTGCTTTAAGATCCGCTGCTCAAATGATTTCCTATGAGGTTTCTATCGGCTTTGTTATTATTACAGTTTTACTATGTGTAGGCTCATTAAACCTTACAGATATAGTGGAAAGTCAAAAAAATGTCTGGTTTGTTTTGCCTTTATTTCCAATGTTTATTGTATTTATTATTTCATGCTTAGCTGAAACAAATAGACTTCCTTTTGATTTACCTGAAGACGAAGCAACTTTAGTTGCTGGATTTTTTACTGAATATTCATCTATTTCATTTGGATTATTTTTTCTTGCGGAATACGCGAACATGATTTTAATGAGCTCTTTGACTGTGATTTTATTTTTAGGAGGTTGGTATCCGCCTATAGATTTATTTCCCTTTAATGCTATTCCAGGTTTAGTTTGGTTTTCATTAAAGGTTTTTTTAATTCTTTTTGTTTTTTTATGGGTGAGGGCAACATTTCCGAGATATAGATATGACCAATTAATGAGATTGGGTTGGAAAATATTTTTACCTTTGACTCTAATTTGGGTCGTTTTAACTTCTGCTTTTTTGTACTATTTTGAGATGCTACCACAGTAATGAAATCTATAATTAGACATATAAAATCTTTCGTACTCTATGAATTAATGAAGGGCTTAGCTCTTACTCTTAGATATTTTTTTAAACCCAAAGTAACTTTAAACTATCCAAATGAAAAAGGCCCTTTAAGCCCAAGATTTAGAGGTGAACATGCGCTAAGAAGATATCCTAATGGAGAAGAGAGATGTATAGCTTGTAAGTTATGCGAAGTAGTGTGTCCAGCACAAGCAATAACCATTGAAGCTGAGGCCAAACCTGATGGCAGTAGAAGAACTACTAGATATGACATTGATATGACTAAATGTATTTATTGTGGTCTTTGTGAAGAAGCATGTCCCGTTGATGCGATTGTCGAAGGTCCTAATTTTGAATTCGCTACAGAAACAAGAGCAGAACTCCTATATGATAAAGAGAAGTTGTTAAAAAATGGAGACATTTGGGAGCAACAAATTAGTTCAAACCTTAAGGCTGACAGAAAGTATCGATAATGTTTGTAGTTGGAACTTTTTATTTTTTTGCAATATTTCTTATTTTTAGTAGCTTATCTGTGATTTTTTCTAAAAATCCTGTAAATTCTGTCTTATTCCTAGTACTTGCTTTTCTTAACTCTACATTTTTATTTATTTTAATTGGTGCTGAGTTCGTCGGAATAATTCTAGCTATCGTTTATATTGGCGCCGTTGCAATTTTATTTTTATTTGTAGTCATGATGCTCGATATAGAACTAATCGACATAGTTTTTTCTGTTAAAAAATATATCCCTTTAGCAATTCTTTTTGCTTTGGTTATTATTTCTGAAATTATTTATTTAACTGTTGTGAAGGCTGTAAAAGGAGATATTTTACTCGAGCCTTCTTCTGTAAACAATACTGAAGCTATAGGTGATGTTTTATATACAAAATTCTTTATAGATTTCCAGCTAAGTGGAATTGTTCTCTTATTAGCCATGATCGGAGCAATCGTTTTAACACATATTTATAAGCCATCTATTAAGAGACAAAATATTAGTCATCAAAATTCTGTTACGGCATCAGAAAGAGTATCTATGCATAACCCTAAGAGTGGAGAGGGAATAGATGCTTAGTATAACTTATAACCATTTTTTTATTCTTTCTGTTATTTTATTTGTGATTGGATGTCTCGGACTTTTTCTTAATAGAAGAAATATGATATTAATATTAATGTGTATTGAGATTATTCTATTAGCAGCTAACATTAATTTTGTTTCTGCCTCAATATTTCTCAATAATCTAGATGGTCAAATTTTTTCAATATTCATTTTAACTATAGCTGCAGCTGAGGCAGCAATTGGTCTCGCTATTCTCGTTGTTTATTTCAGAAATAACGGTGAAATTGATATTACAAAAATTAATGAGTTAAAGGACTAATGTTTTTTTATAAATCACTTTTTTTTATTCCCTTACTTTCAACAGTTATTACCTATCCTGTTGGTTTATTTTTAAATGATCGTGCTTCGCAAATACTTTCTTCTTCATTGATTAGTATAAGTGCTTTTATTAGCTGGTATTGTCTTTTCAATTTTATCAACTCAGATCTAGATCCTTTTCTTTTGCCTATTTTTGATTGGATACTAATTTCAGGATCTTATCTCAACTGGGGTGTGGCTGTTAATCCCCTGACTTTACTCATGTTAACTCTTGTTTTGACTGTATCTGCTTTGGTACATATATATTCCATTGAATATATGTCTCACGATAAGTCTAAAAACCGTTTTATGGTCTATTTAAGTTTATTTACTTTCTGTATGGTTGCCTTAGTAGTTAGTGATAATATCGTCCAATTATTTTTTGGATGGGAGGGGGTAGGACTCGCTTCATATCTCTTAATTGGTTTTTGGCATCATAAAAAATCAGCAAATAATGCAGCTATTAAAGCTTTTATAGTAAATAGAATTGCTGATTTTGGTTTTTTAATTGGTATATCCTTACTTTATATTTACTCAGATTCTCTTTCTATAGCTGATATTATCTCTTCAAAAGAATTTCTAAAATCAACACCTATTAACTTTATCTTTATTGAGACTGACGTCCTTACGCTTTCATGCTTCTTCTTATTTATTGGAGCTATGGGTAAATCTGCTCAATTTGGTTTTCATACTTGGTTGCCCGATGCTATGGAAGGCCCAACTCCCGTATCAGCTTTAATTCATGCTGCTACAATGGTTACAGCAGGAGTATTCCTTACAGTTCGTTTTAGTGAATTAATGGTCATGTCTGATTTTATTTTAAATTTCATTCTTGTTATAGGTTTAATTACTGCATTTTTCGCTGCTTCAGTAGCTTTATTCCAAAAAGATATTAAAAAAGTTATAGCCTACTCAACATGCAGTCAGCTTGGTTTTATGTTTGTTGCATGTGGTCTTGGTGCGTTTAATGTGGCTATTTTTCACCTTATAACTCATGGTTATTTTAAAGCATTATTATTTCTTTCTTCAGGTTCTGTAATTCATGGAGTTCATGATGAGCAGGATATGGATAAGATGGGTAATTTATTTCCCAAAATGAAAATTACATCTATTGTTATGTGGATAGGAACATTAGCTATAGTTGGATTTCCATTTATGTCAGGATATTATTCTAAAGACTTAATTTTAAATGCATCATTTAATCTTTATGAACTGGGTTCTCTTGTTTATATTTTACTTGCAATAATTTCGGCAATGACTGCTTTTTATTCATTTAGATTAATTTTTAAAGTTTTTCATGGAAAGTATAATGGCTCTTTCGATTATGAGAAGATTCATGAATCTAATTATGTAATGCTAGTTCCTTTATTTATACTATCTTTTGGGTCTATTTTTGCTGGTTACTTTTTTAATGAAATATTATCAGGCAATTATTCTTTTGATTTTTGGAGAGGGGTAATTTTTTTAAGTCAAGACGAGCATCATCATTCATCGATTTATACCGTCCTTTCAAAAAGCATGATTACTTTTGCAATAGTATTGTGCATCTATCTATACGGTTTTCATTTAGATAAAATTGCAAAATTAAAAAAACAATTTATTGGTTCCTATAATTTTTTATTAAACAAGTGGTTTTTTGATGAGTTTTATAATAATTATATCGTTAAACCTTTTTATGATTCAGGTATTTTTTTATGGAAGAAGATAGATCAACGCTTAATAGATAGATTTATTCCTAATGGTAGTGCTCTGTTAGTTTCTAAAATTTCGATATTTTGTAAAAAAATTCAAACCGGTTTTATCTTTGATTATACTTTTGTAATAATTGCAGGTTTTACTTTATTTATAACAATAATTTTTATTTTGCGGTGGTATAATGGACTTTAATTTCCCGATTATAACTCTTCTTATATTAACTCCTATCATTGGTGCCCTAACTCTTTCCTTTACAAATTCTAATCAAATCAAAGATAAAACAATTCTAATTGCAGGTTTATGGATCACTATTGGGGAGTTTTTATTGAGTTTATTATTGCCATTATTTTATGATATTGAAAAAAATGGTTATCAATTTATTGAATTTCACTCATGGTTTGAACAGTTCGATATTAATTATTATGTTGGTGTGGATGGAATATCAATTCCTTTAATACTTTTAACAACTTTTCTAATTCCTATTTGCTTACTTTGTTCATGGGGTTCTATTAAAAAAAGAGTTAAAGAGTTCGTCATATACTTTTTATTATTGGAAAGCTTAGTAATAGGGGTTTTCGTCAGTATAGATTTATTAGTTTTTTATGTATTTTTTGAAGCTGTCTTGATTCCAATGTTTTTAATTATTGGAATTTGGGGTGGAGAAAACAGGGTTTATGCTTCATTTAAATTCTTTTTATATACCTTAGCTGGCTCAGTTTTAATGTTACTTGCTATTATTTATATAGTTCTTGTTACGCAAACCGCAAACATAGATATTATTAAAAATATTAATTTCGAAGAAAACATAGAAATAATTTTATTTCTATGTTTTTTTGCTTCTTTTGCTGTCAAAGTTCCTATGTTTCCATTTCACACATGGTTGCCCGATGCTCACGTTCAAGCCCCAACTAGTGGTTCTGTTATTTTAGCTGGAGTTTTATTAAAGTTAGGTGCTTATGGTTTTTTAAGACTATCAATTCCTTTTTTCGATTATGCCTCTCTTTATTTTCAACCTTTAATATTCACTCTTAGTTGTATTGCTATTATTTACACTTCAATTGTTGCTTTAAGACAAGAAGATATGAAGAAAATGATTGCTTATTCTTCTGTCGCTCATATGGGTTTTGTTACGATTGGATTATTCACATTAACTAATGATGGTATTAATGGTGCTTATTTTCAAATGATTAGCCATGGCTTAGTTTCTGCCGCTCTATTTCTTATTGTAGGAGTTGTTTATGAAAGACAGCATACAAGATTAATTTCTGATTATAGTGGCTTATCAAACGCTATGCCAAAATACTCATTTTTCTTTATGGTGTTTATGCTCGCATCTGTTGGGTTACCAGGAACAAGTGGTTTTATCGGAGAGTTTTTGGTAATCATATCGACAATTAGTATTAGTATATATTTAACTATTTTTACAGCTATAGGAGTGGTTTTAGGTGCAGCCTATATGTTACTTCTTTATAAAAATGTAAATTTTGGAGATTTAAAAAGTAATTTATCTGAAATTAAAGATTTGGAAACTATAGAAATTATATATTTCTCCCTACTGGGGTTTTTTGTTATTTTTCTTGGAGTCTATCCAAAAATACTTTTTAATTTAATAGATAAAAGTGTAGGTCTAATAGTACTATGATTAATTTAGTTAGTTTTATTCCTGAAATTTTAATATTAACTCTGATTATAGTTTCTTTATTAACTGGACTTTTCTACAAAGCTTCAAAAAATATTTTAACAGGAATTAATTTTCTAGGTTTTATATTTATAGCATACTTATTTATTTCATTTGGTGATAGTTTTCAGAATGTTTATTCCGAAATAAAAGATTTTAACGTTATAATACTTTCCAAGATAATAATTTCATTATTTACAGCTCTCTATATTTTATTAATTAATAAATCATTATCAAATGATTCAATTTATAGGTATGAATTTCTACTTTTTGTATTATTTGCAACTTTAGGTTCGTTTATTCTCATTTCTAGTAATAATTTTTTAACAGCATTTATAGGAATTGAATTACAATCACTTTCCCTTTATTTGATGGCTGCTTTTAATACTAAAAATCTTGAATCTAATGAAGCTGGCATTAAGTATTTCTCTTTAGGTGCACTTTCTTCTGGATTTTTACTCTTTGGTATATCGATGGTTTATTTTGATAATTCTTCTATTCAATTTTCTGAGATTGAACATGTTTCGCATTTTACAGAAATTGGATTAGCTTTAATACTTATAGCTTTATTTTTTAAAGTTTCTGCAGCTCCATTTCATATTTGGACACCTGATGTTTATCAGGGTTCTCCAACTATATCAGTATTGTTTTTGCAACACTTCCAAAATTTGCATCTTTAATCTTTTTATTTAGATTTTTTTTAGAAATGGATATTAGTTCATATCCATCATTACTTTTTATATTTAAAACTGTTTGTATATTATCATTGTTGATAGGTGCTTATGGTGCAATTACACAAACTGTAATTAAAAGGCTGTTAGCTTTTAGTTCTATAAATCATATAGGTTTTATTCTACTTTCAATCTTAAGTTTTAAGTTTTTATCGCAAGGTATATTCTTCTTTTATCTATTAATTTATCTTGTTACAAATTTTGGCGTATTTTCCGTTTTACTCACTTTAAGAAATAGTTCTGGGGAATTAAAATTAATTAGTGATTTATCTGGCTTAAAAACTCATAATAAGTCTAAAGCTATTGCTCTATTGGTTTTATTTTTTTCATTAGCAGGAATACCTCCTTTTGCTGGTTTTTTTGCAAAATTTTTTATTTTAACCGCTTCAATGAATGAAGGTCTTATTTACTTATCCCTTATAGCTGTATTGAGCTCTGTTATTGCAGCTTTTTATTATTTAAGAGTTATTAAAAATATGTTTTTTAATGAGGGTGAAAAAAATCTTATTCAAAATTCAATGTTTTATAATTCTCTAACTTATGTGGTTTGCTCATTATTCGTAACACTATTTGCCTTTTATCCAGATCCAATTATTTTAATAATAAATAATTACTTTAATTAATTTGATAAATATACTTTTTGATAAAATTTCTAGCACTCAAAATATCCCGTTAATAATAAAAAATAATATTACTTATAAAAATATTTATATAATCCAGTCATTTAAACAACTTAATGGTGTAGGTAGATATAATCGTAAATGGCATAGTCCTAATGGTAATATCTACTTCAGTATTATTTTTAATTATAAATATGAATTTATTCCATTAATGAATACTTATGTTTGCTACTTACTCCATTTTTATATTAAGAATAAATATAAAATCTTATTAGATTATAAATGGCCTAATGATTTATATTTTAATAACAAGAAAGTAATAGGAATTTTAACACAAAATGAAATTACTGGATCTTCTTGTATTTATAAAATTGGTATTGGTATTAATGTAAATAATAAAATCAGTAATAGTGATTTTAAAGCAATAACTTTAAATGAAATATTAGGCATCAAATTTAATTACTTGATTTATCTAATCTCTTCAAAGTCATATTAATGATAATATATTTAAAATATTAATAGTTTATCAGTTGTAAAATATTTAAATAAATACCTTATTAAGAATACCGCTTCTTACAGTAAGCATTTTACTAAAAATAAAATAAACACAGTTGATGTTCTTTCTTTAAATAAGGACTTCTCATTAAAAATAATTCACGATAGTTTAATTAAAAATATAAATTATGGAGAAATAAGTTGACTGTACTAATAGATATTGGAAATACTTCAATTAAGAAATGTATTCTAAAGAATGGTAAATTTTTAGCTCGAAAACATATTGATTATTCAAAAGAAAATACTCAAAAAATAATTAATTTTTTTGAAAAAGACTTTAAAAATAAAGAAAGTTTTTTATTGTGCTCAGTTGTCCCGGAAATTTCTAAGTTAATCATTAAAAATCTTAATAAGAGATCATTAGATTTTGATATCATAAATAAACTTTTTCTTAAAAGTATGATTGATAATAAAGTCAATATTAATGAGCTGGGTTCTGATAGAATTATTAATTACCTTGGCTTAAAGTCTGATTACTCAAAAACAAAAGATTTTTTGATTATAGATTTTGGTACGGCTACAACTATAGATATTATTGTTAATAATATCTATCTTGGAGGCGTCATACTTCCAGGTTTAACTACTTCTTATGATAATCTAATTAAATCCGCCTCCCTTTTAAATGATTTTGAAATTAAGTTTACCAAATTAGTTTATGGAACTAATACTAAAAATGCTTTACTGTCAGGTTCTTTTAACGGATATTCTCATATGATTAATGGACACATAAAACAGTTGCAAAAATTCTTTAATAAGAGGTTTAAAAAAATAGTAACAGGTGGTTATGGTATTATTTTCACTAAAAATTCAACAACCCTAGACTATGAAAA
>FUWD013430237.1_pt4 | contig 11108 bp, 19 predicted proteins | sample 1063281 | NCBI WGS metagenome assembly FUWD01 (sample SAMEA79048168, study PRJEB19326) | metagenome | biome: marine
TATAGTGATTAAGGTTTTCAAGATGAAAAGACAGGAAAGACAAGTGATAGGAGGGGTTATCAAAGAATGCTTAAATTTCTAAAGGAAAACCCAGAAGTTACATTAATTGTTCAAGATACAGACAGATTAACAAGAAACTTCTATGATGGTGTTGAATTTGAAAAGTTTGTTCTGGAAAATAAAATAAAACTTGTTTCTTTGTCTGAACTTGTTGATTTAGAAACTGCGAATGGTAGATTCATGTTTAGAATTAAATTAGCTATGAATAATTTTTATGTTGAAAATTTGCACGATAAAATTAAAATAGGAGTTTCAAGAGCAAAGAAAGAAGGAAAATATAAAGGTAGAAAGAAAGGTGCAAAGAGTAAAGGATTTTACAGGAGGGTTAGAAAAAAATGAATCATAGAAAAATATTAAAATTATCTAAAAATAATTTGAATTTAAACAAGTTAATTGGAGATTATGGAGAAAGATATACTTGTTATGAATTTGCTAAAAGAAATTATGAAGCTTATTTTAATTCTTCTGAAGACCAAACAGATATTTTAATTTTTGGAATAAATAAAATAAATAGAATTAGAATACAAGTAAAAACTTCTAATAAATATCTTAATAAATCTTTAAATGAATATTATTCTTTTGGAGTTGCAAATGGGAAGCATAGATATGAAAAAGTTGATTATTTTGTATTTTTAGGTATTGGAGATACTTTAAGTGTTGAAGATGCATGGATAGTTCCAAGAGAAAAATTTAATAATTATAAATCTAATTCAGTAAGTATTTCTATAAATTCAAAGAAATATAAGAAATATAAAAATAACTGGAATGTAAATGGGATATAAGAAGCCTAGTGTCCAGATAAAAACATTTATATACCTTAATACCTATAAATTCATTACACTTAATTACTATAATGATACGAGAACATAAAAAAGCTAAATTACAAGAGAATAAACTTGGACAATATACCTTAACAATTCCAAGATGGATAGTAAGAAAAGTTTTGTGTGCAGAGAAGGGTTCTATAATTTCATTTGATTTCACAGGAAATAAAGTAACATTACAAAAAGTAGAATGATAAAAAATAAAACATGGAAAATACTTGCAATAGTTTTTATTTCATTCTTTATTCTTGAAAATTTATTTCTTACTTTTGCAATTTATTCTGTTAGTAAGGAGGAATCACTTCAAAGACATTGTTTCTATGATGTGTGTGCATTATATCCAGATGCAGATTACTTTGATAAAGTTTGCACTTGTTATGATTATGGATATATGGATGAGTTGGTTGTTGCTAAAACAGAGGTGATGGAATAATGGATTTTGGAGGTGTAGGTGCAATGGGAACCAAGATGATTATGTCTTGGGGTTTTTGGTTAATTATGGCTGTTGTAGTTCTTGGAGTTGTTTTTGGAAGTTTAATGATGCGAAAGAAAGGTAAGTTTATTTTTCCTGCAATAATATTTTCAGATAATGGTAATGGTAAAGTTGGAATTAAATTTACAAGAGCAGGATGGTTTAAATCTAAAAAACTTCTTGGTGGTTTAATAGAAGTTGGAGGAGAAAGAAGATTAGAAACAAAGGATGGGAGAATAGTTCAACAAGGAAGTTCTTCTGATTTCCATGAGTTGTCTTTCAAAGCAGGGTTATTATTACAAGAAAAAGGAGATGACCCAAAAGTAATTGTTCCAATAAGTAAGTGTCAATTAAATCCAGATAGTCAAAAAATGATAATGCAAATTGCACCAGCAGATTATAGGGATGCTTGTTCAAAGATTATTTCAGATGCAGAAAAAGAAAGTGCTTCAAGGTGGGAAACAATGGCGCAAGTTCTTGTTTTTGGTTTTGTTGGTGTTATCCTATTCATTTCAATAATCTTAGTTATTCAATATTCAAAGAATGCAATGACAGAAGCAAATGCAATTCATAGAGAAGCCCTTGCTTTCTATGATAAAGTTCTTGGTAGAATGTCATCTGTTCCATCAAATACAGCACCTTAAATAAAATGATAAAAATAACTTATGAAACATGGGAAGCGAAAACAACAAAACCAGAGAGAACAGAAGTAAATATTTTTGATGGTAGAGTTTTTGTTAGATATAATATTAAAGGAAAAGCAAATCAAATTGTTACCCAAATGCGACAGGATGGAAAGAAAGGGATTCTTTTTTCAAGGGGTGCTATGCTTCAAATGTTTGCAGGAAAGAAAGAAAAAGAGATTTTAGAAATAGTTAAAAAAGATATTGTGAATGGAGTTTATGTTGCAGAGAAGAAAACAAAAAAGAAATTAGAAATTAAAAATATGGTAGTAACAGAAAAATGAATCTTAAAAAAATTATAATATTTGAAACTGGTATGATGTGGGGAATTGTTTTTATGGGAATATATTTGCCTGTTCTATTTATAGTTAAATTAATTTGTGTAAATGTTGCATTACTTTACACAATTATTTGGGGTGTTGATGCTTGGAGGGGAATATGAATAAAACAGGAGGACTTACTATTAATGTAATACTGGCCATTGTAATCTTTTTAGTTGGAATATTCTTTGGTAAAATTTTAATGTGTAAATATTTAGGAGTGATGTGTTAAAATGAAAATGCCTGGCATGGACCCAAAAACATTTTATCAAGTTGGTAAATACGCTTTCTTTACTATGGCTTTGATTGGATTAATAAGAATAGTTGATATGTTTGAAGTTTTAAAATCCTATGATATTTTTTCTTCATTAGCATCTTCCATATTCTATTTTGTTCTTGCATGGTTCTTTTCTACTTTACAAAAGAAAGAAGGAGTTGCAGAAGTAAATGATGGAGATATTATTGAAATGAATAAAGCACTTGATAGTTTAAATCTAACAGGAGGTAAAAAAAATCCCAAGAAAAGACGAACTAAATGAAGAAGAAGTAGTTGAACAAGAGAAAGAAGTTCAATTAGTTACTGAGAACCAGTTACTTAATGCAAAGCTTGACCATATAATAGCTATATTAGAAAAAAAAGATTAAGTAAATTCTTCACCAATATCTATTGTTATATTATTTATAAATTGTTTTCCAATAAAACAACTTTCTAATCCTGGATTTAAGTTTAAACAAATAGTGCATGGAGAGTAAAGCAGTTGTGCTTTATAGTAATAGGCAAGGGTCTGATTCACTGCAAAGAAACCAAGCCCTATTACTATAAGGACTATTGCAATTAGTTTTAACCCATTTATAGTAGTAAAATATTTTATTTCTTTTGTTGTTCCAACTGGTTGATTATTCATTGTTAGATAGTGGTGACGACGAAGTTAATTTGGTGGTGGGGGTCATTGGTTTAATTATCGTTAATAAGGGTTTTTCTGGGGAATTTATAACATATCCCTTCTTTAAGATGGCTTTTTTAACTCCACAGATAGATTCTTGTGTTCTTCCAGTCTTTTCAGCTATTACCTTTTGTAATAATCCTTCTTCTAACAACTCCTTAACCTTTTGTTGTAAAGGAGTTAATTCTTTTAATGGACCTACTTTTACTTCATCCTTTTCTTCCATTTTATTTAATGCTGTTTGCAAACTCATGTTTTGGTTATTAATAAAATCCGATTTTTTACTTTCATATAATATTTCTACTTCTTTAGGAATCTTTGGAACATCAATGAACTCTAAATCCATGCTTTCATGATTAAAAGAGGTTGCAGTTAAATTATGATAGTAAATTTTATCCATTCTTGAATTGTATTGAAGTTCCAAAGGTCTTGCAATACAAGTTTTATTTTTATTATCAATGGTTTTGGTTTCAATTAGATAATGTATTTGTTTTCTTACTTGGCTATCAATAAAATTAAAACTTGGAACATTAAAGAAGATAATCATTCCCTTTGCTCTGAATGTTTGAACAATGTAAGAGTAAGTTCTATTGGCTATGTTCTGGAATGTTCTACTTCCTGCTTGTGTTCCCATTTCTTCTGAGATAAATATTTGACCTCTACTATTTTTTGAATCCTGCATCTCTGGAGTATTTAATATTTCTAAGAAATCTTTTAGTTTAAAGAAAGCTCTATCCACAACATATTCGGCAGGAGGAAATTCTCCATTAACATAAGCATAAATCCCACGAAGCAATTCTAAATCAACATAACTTTTTCCAGACCCAGAAGCACCACAAGTTATAATCAAAGCGTTCTTATTGTATTTATAAACTCGGTGTGCAATAGTTCTTATGAATAAGCAAGTTGATTCAGAATAATGTTTGTATATAAAATCGTTATAAAATTTTTTAGTCATCTTGATTAGTTTGCATTCCCATTCTTGCTGTTCTCTTTCCAGATAATTCATTCTTTCTCCCCTTGAATAATAAAAGTAATGCTCTTAATTTATTTCTGTAACATTCTTGTTTCTCTTGTTCTATTTTTTCTAAACACCATCTTCCTACTTCATCCTCGTTGGTGATTATCTTTTCATGTCGTGCTTTATACTTTCTTCCTGTGCTTACTTGTCTGTCAATAAATATTTCTAAATACTTTGGATAAAGTTTTTCTAATTTTTCATCCTGTTCTTTAATATCTTTTTCTGCTTTATCATCAAAAGCATATAAAAGTAAATCTTCTAAAAGATTAATTAATTGGTAATAAATCTTTTTTGTGTTTTCTTCTTTTTCTAAAACTTGACCTTCAACTTTAAAATAAACTTTTCCTGTTTTACTTAGAAGATTAGAATTAATTTTTAATATTTCTTGGATACATTTTAAAACAATGCTCTTATAATCTTCTGGGTTTTTATTAAAGTAATCAAAGTTACCATCCGAGATTACAGGTTCTGGATAATCTGTCATGTTAAATATAGGTATTAAGGGTATTTAAAATATACTTTTTAAAGGATATTTGTTTTCTTAGTATAGTTAATAAGAAAAAAGAATGATAAATAATAAAAAAGAAAAATATATAAAGGTTGTTAAACAACTATTTTGATGTTGTTTAACAACTTAAAATTAGGTGGTATAAAATGAGTTGGTGGAAACCTTCAACTTGGAAGAAAACACCATCAAAAATAAGTGTAACAATTCCACAAAAAGCAACAATCCCTTCTAAAACTGGGACTGCAACAGCAACTCAAACTTCTTCTGGAGTAAAGGTTACTGGAACAGGTTCTTCTGTTGGAACAAGTATTGGTGTTACAAGTGGAGGTTCAACTTCTTCACACCAAATTAGTTCTGGAGGAGGAACTTACTATAAAGGTTCTGGAACCTATGTTGATTCTTCTGGAAGTGGAATGTCTATTGCACCAGAATATGTTCCTTCGGATGCAACTATTGATTCTGGAGAGGACCCAAATATTCCTTCTGGTAGTGGAAGACAAAGTGGTAGAAGTTCTGGAGGAACAACTATTGGTGGAGGTGGAATACAAAGTATTGGAACTCCTTTACAACAATTAGGAATTACAACAAAAAAAGCAAAAACAAAAAAAGCAAAAACAATTTCTCCTTCAACTAAAACTACAACACAACAAATTAGTGCACATCAGATAGATGTTGCACCAGATAAATTTGATGTAAGAGGTTATCAAAAATCAGATATGTCTACAAAACAAAAACTTGGTTATGCTTTTGGAAAATATACTTCTCTTGATACATATAGAAATATTGGAGCAGATTTTTTTGGTGCAGGAAAAAAACAAGGTGCATTTAATATTGGAGGTTTATTTACACCCCTTGCAATTTTTAATAAACCAAAAGGAGATATTGAAATAAAAGCAGACCCTTATGGACAAGGAACACAAATTGGTTATGGAATGTCAGACGAACAAACAGCAAGAGTAACTCCTACTTATTTAAAAGATAAAACAGGTTTTGAAAGATTACAAGAAAAGATTACTATTAATCCAGATTTAGCAAAACCACAAGAACAAATTATTTATGAAGAAAGTGTGGGGTTATCAAAAGATATTGAAAAAGATATTAAAAAAACTTATCAAGATAAAATAAATGCAGGAGGAGATTATACTAAAGTTTCAAAAGAATATGAAACTGAATTTAATAAACAATATTTAGATAGATATGATAAAGAAGTTTTTGGAAGTGATACTTTAAAACAAAAAAAATCTTTTAGTTCTACATTAACAGGATACAATAAACCTATTCTTAGTTATGGAAAAGTTGCAGGAACAGGAGCATTAATTGGTGCAAGTTTTGTTGCACCTGTAACAACTGGTGCATATATTTTTGGAAGTGGATTTTCTACTGGATATGAAGGGGTAAGTGAAAAGAACTATTTAAAGGCAGGATTAGGTTTTAGTATGGGATTAACTGGAGTTGGGTTTGCTTCTTCTGCTGTTGGAAAACAAATTGATACAATGGATATTGCACAAGCAGTTAAGAATCAACAAAGAATCGGAACAGGTTATAGATATGAAAAGGGGAATGAGTTTTTAGATGTTGTAAAGTTTCAAGGAAAATCTGGAGAAATGAAAGTAGATTCTTCTTATTTAGGTAGGGGAAAAAGAGTTGGGAAGGATATTGTTTATGGTGGAAGTCAAACAACAGAAGTTGCAGGAAGGACTTATTGGGGAAATAAACCTTTTGTTTCTATAACAACTAAAGAGTTTGCACCAAGAACATTTTCTATTCAAGGTATTAAAAGAATGGAACTTGGAACTTCTACTGAAATAGGAAAAGATGCTTCTTTGGGTTTAATGAAACTTGGAGAAAGAACAAGAATGACTTCAATGTTTTCTCCAACTAAAAAAGGAGTAAGAGGAAAGATAACTTATTTTTCACCAGATAAATTTAAAGGAAATGATTTAATTGGTGGAATAGGAAAAAGAATTGAAACACCACAAGGAGATTTAATTATTTCTACTGGAGGTAAAGTTAAAAGAATAAATGTTCCAACATTTAAAGGACAAGGTTTTAAAGGAGTAAATCAAAAAGTAGAATTAATAATTCCAGATACTTCTGAAAGTATTTTAAAAGTTATTAAAGTTAAAAAGACACCAGTAGGAGAAAATATAATAAAAGAAATTAAAGGGAGTGCAGGAAGTTCAAAGAAAACTCCTTTTTATAAAACTTATGGAGGACCAACACAAATTCAACAAACAAAACATTCTTTCCCAGACATTTCTGCACCCATATCAAAATCAATTAAAACATCTCCAACAAAACTTTCTACAAGAATTGCACCAAGTTTAAGTTTAGGAACTTCTTCAAAATTAATTCAAGCACCTTCAACAAAACAAAAATCTTTTACTACATCTGCTTTTGCTTCTGCATCTGCTTTAAATCAAATGGAAAAACAAAAAGTAATAACACTTCAACAAGGTAAAGTAATTCCTATATCAAGAACAAATACTTCTTTTGCAACAGCAGTTACAGAAATACAAGCAATAAAACCTTCACAAAAGATAATTACAAAACCTGTTATAATTTCTTCTCCCACTACAACAATATCTTCTTTTATTTCTCCTCCTCCTCCAAGTAGTTTAAAAGGTTTTATTCCTCCTCCAATTTTTGCTCTGGGTGGATTAAGAAAAGGAATTGGTGGGTCATTAATAAAATCAAGAAGAAGTTATTCTTATACTCCAAGTTTTAAAGCAATAGCTTTTGGTATTAAAGGAAAAGGAATTGCACCACTTGCTACAACTAAATTTACTGGGTTAGAGTTAAGACCAATATATGAAAAGAAAAAAAAGAAAAAAGGTTTCTTTAACTTCCCAAGTTTGAGGTTCTAATATGGAAGAACAACAACAGCAAGAATATCCTTATCAACAACAAGGTGGTGGAGGTTATCCAAGTTTTGATAGTAAAGCAGATTTATTAGATAAAATTAGACCAGAGGAAGCTGTTGAACAAATTAAACAAAGATTAATGGGTAAAGAGTGGGATGGAATAAAAGAAGAATGGGTTCAGAATCCTGCACTTCAATCCATTTCTTTAACTGAAATTGGTGCTTGTGCAATTACTAATTTAATCTTTCCTGCATCAACAAGAAATGTTTCTGTTTCAAATTTGAATGATGAAGAAATAAAAAAAAGATTATTATCTTTAGTAAAGACAGCTATGAAAATGTGTTTGGATAATTGGGAAATATATGGAATAAATTCTGTTTCACAATTATACTTCGTAAAAGAAATTGTTTATACTAATACTTTAGTTTCATTAAAACAACCAGAGAACGAAGGGATAAGAAGATTACTTAATTCAACTATCTCTGAAAATAGAAGTGTTGCAACCTATGGTGAAGCAAAGAGTGGAGTGTTAGGTTTGTTTAGGAAGGGAAAATGAAAAAGCAAATATTAGCTTTTCTTTTTTTTGGAATGTTTTTAATTAGTTTTGTTTCTGCTGTTCAAACAATAAATATTCAAGAACAAGATGTTGGAATAACTATTGAATATCCAAAATTTACAACAATAAAACAGAATGAACCTTTTAATTTAAGGTTCCATGCTTTTAATTCTACTAATGGAAAAGTTTTAACTAATGAAACAACAAATTGTACTTTCAATATTTATAATCATACAGGAGATAATGTTTTAAGAATGATTCCAACCTTTGATAACTTAGGAGAAGGAGATTGTTCTCATTGTTTTGCAGCAAATATTTTAAAGGGAAATTTTACAGAAATAGATGAATACTCTTATTTAATAAGATGTGAAGCAGAAAGTGAAGGTGGAGCTATTTCTGCTGGGTTTGAAGTAACTTATAATGGAAAAGAGAATCCAGAAGGAATTGTAATAGTAATTTATACACTCCTTTTCATATTAATATTTGCTTTTGCAATAATATATTTCTTTATTGCTCTTGAACATTTTATGTCTTTAGAAATGGATTTAAGAGATGCAACATTATTAATTGTTTCTTACTTATCAGTATTTATCTTTTACTACTTTTCAGTAGAATATTTGGCTAATCCAGTTGTAAATAACTTATTAGAAATTGCTCTTTCTATTGGTGCATTATCTCATGTGATACTTCCTTTAATTGCTTTCTTGATTTCTTTTATAATAACAAATTTTCAATTTAAACAAAAGGCGCAAGTAACTTACTAATGGTATCAAAAGCAAAAAAATACACATGGATAAGAATTGAACAGGATGCAAAGAAAGATTTAGATGCAAGATTAAAGAAAATAAATAATACTGATTTAAAAAATATTGGAATAAAAAATAAAAAAATATATCAAATTGATTTAACCAAATTTTTATTTAAGAATAAAATTTACATAAGCGATAAAGAATTAATGAAGATGGCTAAGTTAAAATTTGGAGGAAAAATATGTTAAGAAGAACATTAATTAAAAAGAAGAAAGCACAGGTTGATTTTGGACCTGCTGTATTAATTGCAATTATACTTGGGTTAGTAATCTTTGCACCAATTATGATTAGAATTATTGGTATAACAACAGGAACATTTTTTACACAGATGAATGAAACAGCACCAAATGCTGTTGCAGAAGCATCTTCTGCTGTTGATAAGGTTTATGATTTCTTTGATTACTTAATTGTAATTGCAATGTTCATAAACATAATTGCATTATTTATTTCCTCTTGGTTTATAGATACTCACCCAGTTTTTATTGTGTTGTATATTATGTTTGCATTTATCCTTTTCTTATTCCTTCCAAACTTACTTAATGCAGTTGATGGAGTTTGGACTAAAATGGAAGATACTGCTTCATTAGATACTTGGGGAGATTCTTCATTGGATTTAACCTTTACAGATTTCATTAGAAGAAACATGATGATATTTGCTTTGGGGATAATTGCAATTACTGGAATCTTGGTTTATGCTAAATTTAAATTAACACAAGGACAATTTAACTAACATGAGAAATAATACAATTTTTAAGCAGAAAGTAGAAAAAAACTCTTGTTTTAAGCCACTTACAGCGACGATAATGCTTTTCTTGATATTATGTTTAACTCAATTTTCAATGGTTTCTGCCTTTGAATTTGATAACATAAAAATCTATGATGAAAAAACAAAACAAGTAACAATAGAAAATACTTTTGGATTGGGAGATGAAGTTGCAAAGATTAAACTTACTTCTGAATTAAATGTTATTGTTCCAAGAGGTTATCAAAAAGTTGCAGAGTTTGAGTTGGAATATTATTTAGATAGTAATGGAGGATTAGATTTAATTGAATTTTATGATAAAAAGAAATCTATGGAGAAAGTAGATATACAATTTGATTATAAAATAAAAGGAACAGAACAAATTGTTGTAAATGATTACACAGCAATATGTTCTCTTTCAAAAGATACAAAAGTTCTTAATGAAACTAATCAAACAGAAACTTGTGAAGAAGTTTTAAGTGGAAATCATACAGAAGAAAGAATTACTTGGAGTGATTTTAATAAAGAAACTTTTGAAAAGAATAAGAAAGTAACAATAGGAGTTTTTACAGATGTTCAAAAAGGAGATTATAAAGAATGGATACCAACTTTCTATGGAGTTAAAATTCCAGAATGGAGTTCTTGGACAGAAAGTTTGAATACAGGATTATTTCATTATTATCGTATGAATGATACAAATGTTGTAGATGAAATATTTAATAATAATGGAACAAATAATGGAACTTCTGCTGTTACTGGAAAAATTGAAAAAGCATTAGAATTTTCTCCAAATGATTATATTCCTCTTGGAAGTGCAAATGATTTTTTTGGAGGATTAACCGATGCAACTGTAAGTATTTGGCTTTATAATGATGATGATTGGAATTTAAGATGTTATATGATGTCAAGTGAAAATGGAGGTAATGATGATGATACAACTTTTACTATGAACATGTGGGTAAATGATGGAGGGACAATCCAAACAAGATTTAAACATAGTAGTGGAGATACTACTACTCAAACACTAACTGGAACACAAGCTCTTTTTTCACCAGGAACTTGGTATCATCTTGTTACAACATTAGATAGTAATTATGGAAGATTATATATTAATGGGTTAAATGTTGCTAATACAAGTAGAGCTTCTGCAACAGCAATTCTTTCTTCAACAAATACTTTTACTTTAGGAAGATTGGGGACATATTCTTATGGATATTGGGATGGAAGAATGGATGAAATTGGAATGTGGGATCGTTCTCTTTCTGATAGTGAAGTAAAAGATTTATATAATGGTGGAGATGGAAT
>FUWD012852333.1_pt1 | contig 11104 bp, 10 predicted proteins | sample 1063281 | NCBI WGS metagenome assembly FUWD01 (sample SAMEA79048168, study PRJEB19326) | metagenome | biome: marine
TTCCGCACGGTGATACCTTGATTTTTCCGGCATACCGTGTTTTGCTGTCTTCGGGGGTTGATTCTTTCACAATGGCTCGGGGCGTCTTTTCACGACCGGGATAAAACGATAGGAGGCGGTATGGATAAATGGATCGGTGTTGGTGTTGTCGCGCTTGTCGTCGTCATGGTATTCGTCGGAGCGCTTGTCGTCCTGAAGAGACTATTTGGGCCGGCGTTCGAAAGCCTGAATAATGGCGTTTTCTTTTACGGTCAAGGCGATGACAAGGAGGACCTATGAGCATAAGAACCGTTGGGAGATTGCTGAGGAAACGGGTATGGTTCCGTTTTTGGAGACGGTACGGGCCACTCTTCCTGTTCCTGCCGCGGATGAATGCGTGGCGATACGAATCATACTGAACGGCACAGACAGGCTCACCGAGTGGGCCTGTTTTTTTATCCGATAGTTTCCCCTGTAATATTGGACTTTCCATCCGTCCCGTGTCATATTTAGCCTGGTGGGAACAGGCTTTTTAAAAACTCAACGGGGAAAACCATGGAAATATCGGGGAATGGTGTTCAAAAAGCGTGGGGAGGAACGTCCAATCAGGGCCCTCCGACCCCCGCCATCTTGTGGGAAAGGGTATCTGACTTCGGTTATGCCGCGGCGGTACGATTGTTCCGTGCGGGTCTTTCGCTGTTCGATCGTCGACGCATCGCGCGGATCGTTTCCGGAAAGACACCTATCGATGTCGGCATGATCGCGAATCTTCGCGATATGACCGACGTGAGAAATCTCGGCTATCACGGACGGACACCGCCGGATTCATTGCCGTGGGTCCGGATGTATCTCGACAGGATCGGCGCGCAGATGTTCATGATCGGTTCCGTGTCGGTGGATCTTTTGTCGCGGGAGGGGATACGGAAGGCACAGACACAGTTTCTGAAGGCGACGGAGGAATCCGTGCGGCTCGGCGCCAGGGTGGTCGCGCTCACGGCGGGAACCAAGCGCCTCTTCGGTCGGGATGCTTCGGAACTGAAAGGGCGTTTTCCGGGCGTGCTGTTTACGATCGGGGACAATTTCACCGCGCTCACGCTTCGTGAGGAGGTGATACGGGTCAGGAGACTGACCGGGCTTGCTGATGTGGGCCGTCCCAGGATCCTCATCATCGGGCCGTCGGGACACCTCGGGAAGGCGACGCTTTCGTTCCTGCTTTCGGAAGGGATGTCCGATGTCGTTTGTCTCGGTTCCGACGAGGGGCGGGCGAACAACATATCCCGGGAGTTCGGTATCGAGGTATGTACGCGTTTCGAGGATGTCGGACCCGTGGACATGGTGGTCGCCTGCAATCATGTCGAGGGCATGCGCCTTCGGCCGGACCGGGTCGGACTGCTTCGTCGCCCCGGGTCGAAACCGCTCGTACTTGTCGACGTGTGCGAACCGTACAACATGGACGAGGAAGCGTTTGCGGCAGGCGGGGGTTCCGTAATCCGTTTCGATGCCAACGCATACTCGGCGAGGCTCCGGTTCGTCCTCGGGCGTATCGCCGCCTCGAATCTTCGGCTCGCACCCGGGGTCGTCTGGCCCTGCTTTGCGGAAAGCATGATCCTGGCGAAGTATGCCGGGGGTGATCCGGCGCTGTCCGGTGCCGATTGGATGAATGTCACGACGGGCAATCAGCAGCTCCTGCGTCCGTATTTCGGAAAGGATTTCGGGCTGCCGATCCGACCGCTCAATTTCGGAAAGGAGGTGACGGATAATGATATCGGTCCGTATTGACGATATGTGACGGGACGTGAGGAAAATCCTCCGCGTCCCGTTTTTGACTTCATGCGGGAAAAACCGTACAGTGGAGAAAACTTCGACCCATGGATTTTTCTACACTGTCCGTTCCGATGTCGTTTCCGCTTCTGAGCGCCATGCTCGTCGCGGTGCTCGGTCTTTTCGTTTTTTCGCGGGATCCGAAGAGCGTGGTGAACCGGTTGTTCGGGGCGATATCCGTCGTGTGCGTCATGTGGCTGTTCGGGACCTTCATGATGTTTTCGGGTCTTATCCGCGGTGCGGACGAGGCGACCGTCCTGTTCTGGGACCGGTTCGTCTATCTCGGCATCGTCTTCGTCCCCGCGTTGGAATATCACTTCGGGCTGACGCTCTCGAGACGGAAGCCGGACGTGGCGCTGTACGCGGCCTATGCCCTTTCGGTACTCTTTCTCATCCTCTCCCGTCTCGACCCGTTCATATCGGGACTGTTCCGGTACGAATGGGGAGGGCACGCCGTCGCCGGACCGCTCCATCACGCGTTCCTGATTTTTTTCCTTTTGTACATACTGGCCTTTTTCCGGATATTGTACGGCTATTATCGGACCGCGACGGACCGGAATGAACGGGCTGGTCTCATCGTGGCGGCGACGGCGTTCGGCATACTCGACGTCGTCGGAGGACTCGGCTTCCTTCCGGCGTACGGGATCGGAATATTTCCGATCTCCCTCATCGCCCCGACGGCGTTCGTCCTCGTCATCGGGTACTCGATCGTCCGATATGGCCTGTTCGATATCGAGACCGTGACCGCACAGGTCTCGGTCGGGGCCATACTGTTCCTGATGGTCGCGCAGTTCTTGTTCCGCGATACTGCTGGATCATCTTTTCTCGATCCTCTCATGTTCCTGTCCGTGGCCCTCGTCGGATATTTTCTGGTCCGGTCCGTGAAGCGGGACTTGGCCCGCAAGGAGGAGCTGCAGGAGATTTCCGATTCGCTCGCGAAGGCGAACGAGCGGCTCAAGGAGCTCGACAACACGAAGACGGAATTCATTTCAATCGCCTCGCATCAGTTGCGGACGCCGCTCACCGCCATCAAGGGATATCTTTCGCTCCTACTCGAGGGGTCCTATGGCGAGATTCCGTCGGAGGTCGCGGACGTGCTCGGGAAGATGAGTCTCGTGAACCGCGGCCTGGTCCAACTCGTGGAAGACCTGCTGAACGTTTCCCGGATCGACGCCGGACGGATTAGCTATTCGTTCGAACCGACATCCGTCGAGGCCCTGATCGCCGAGCGGATCGACCTGTTCATGCCGATGGCCCGCGAAAAGGATCTTCTGTTCAGGATCCGCCTCCCGAAGGATCCGCTTCCCGAACTCATGCTGGACCAGGGAAAGATCCGCGAAGCCGTTTCGAACCTGATCGACAACGCGATCAAATACACGAAGCGCGGATTCGTCGAGGTTTCCGTCGAGGCGGTCGGAAGCGAGGCGGTCCGGATTACGGTCGCCGATTCCGGTATCGGTTTCCGGAAGGGGGAAGAGTCCGGATTTTTCGGGAAATTCATCCGGACGAAGGACACGACGCGGGAATACGTCTCCGGAACCGGACTCGGCCTGTATGTCGGGGCGAGCTTCGTCGACGCACACGGTGGCCGAATGTGGGCCGAATCCGACGGCCCCGGCACGGGAGCCCGCTTCATAATCGAACTTCCGTTCCGGAATCCGCGGGCGGAGGCCGCGGAAACGACCGCAGCCTTCGGAACGGACGGCCGATAGGACCGATATTTTCTTGATTTCCGAGGTCGTTCCTGATAGTATGCCCATACGAAGGGAGAATCCGTCCCATAACCGAATCGTTATGCCGAAGATACTGTTCGTCGAGGACGATCCGTTCATCGCCGAAATCTACAAGAAGAAATTTCAGGCATCCGGTCTGGAGTTCACGCATGTCGAAACCGGGAAGTCGGCACTGAACGCAGCGTCGAATGACCGTTACGATCTCGTCCTGCTCGATCTGGTCATCCCGGAAATGAATGGGAAGGAAGTCCTGAAGGAACTTCGGGAGAACGGACGGTACGACGGTTCCCTGAAAGTGGTCGTGTTCAGCAACCTGAGCGGACCGGAGGATCGCGAGGAATGCACCCGGCTCGGGGCGGACGGCTTCATTCCCAAGGCGGAGTTCACCCCGTCCGAGGTCATCGAGGAGATATGGCGCTTTCTGGGATCGGTTCCGGAAGAAGAGGCGACTGCCGGTCTGGGAGCGGAAGCGGAATCCGGAACGGGAAAGAAGCGGATCCTGTTCATAGAGGACGAGGATATCTTCGTCGACATGTTCGGACGGCGTCTGCGGGACGGGGGATACGAGGTGGTCGCCCGGACCGACGGATCGTCCGGACTCGAGGCGGCGCTTGCCGGCGGGTTCGACATGCTGATCACCGATATCATGCTGCCGGGTGTCGGCGGCGAGGAGATCGTTTCCAGATTGCGACAGACCGAAGGAGGGAAAGCCATTCCTATCATCGTCCTTTCCGCATCCGCCGACGAAGAACGTCTCGACGCAATCGCGAAACGGGATATGGTCGACCGGGTGTTCCTCAAGACGCGCAGTACACCGAGCGATCTCGCCTCGGCGGTGAACGAGGTGTTTTTGGAACGTGCCTCCATAGCGGGAAACGCATGATGCCGACCGTTCCGTTTTTTTGACACTGGAGTTTTCTGCCGAAAGGGGATATTCTTCGATGTGACCCCGTTTTTTCCAGTCGCTTCCTATGTCCATGCTCGAATCATTCTTCGCGAATCTGAACCGATCCCTTTCCGAAAGGATTTTTTCCCGTTTCTCGCAGGATATCGGCATCGATCTTGGTACAGCGAACACGCTCGTCTATGTCCGCGGTCGCGGTATTGTCATAAACGAACCGTCCGTCGTGGCGGTGAATCAGCGGACCGGCCAGATCCTTTCCATCGGGAAGAACGCGAAACGGATGGTCGGAAAGACCCCGGGCCATATCGTCGTGACGCGCCCGCTCGTCAACGGCGTCATCTCCGATTTCGAGGTGACCCAGCAGATGCTCCGGTATTTCATCGGCAAGGTCCATCAGGGAAACATGATGTTCCTCAGGCGGCCGCGGGTGCTCATCGGCATCCCGTCCGGCGTGACCGAGGTGGAAAAGCGTGCGGTGGTCGAGGCGGCGCAGAACGCGGGTGCCCGACAGGCGTTCCTTATCGACGAGCCGATGGCCGCCGCGATCGGTGCGCGGCTGCCGGTGACCGAGGCGGCCGGCAACATGGTCGTGGATATCGGCGGCGGAACGACCGAGATCGCGGTCATCTCGCTCGGCGGCGTGGTCATCTCGCGGAGTCTTCGCGTGGCTGGCGACAAGATGAACCAGGATATCGTCCGGTACTGTCGGGACGAGTTCAACCTGCTGGTCGGAGAGCGGACGGCGGAAGAGGTCAAGATCGCCATCGGTAGCGCCTATCCGTTGAAGGAAACACTCACGATGCCGATTCGCGGACGCGATCTCGTGTCCGGTCTTCCGAAGGAGGTGCTCATGACCGACGAGCATGTCCGGGAAGCGCTGACCCATTCCATCCGCGTCATCACGAACACGATCAAGACCATCGTCGAAGAGACCCCGCCGGAACTTATCGCCGATATCATGGGTCGGGGCATCATCCTGGCCGGAGGCGGGAGCCTGATCCGCGGTATCGACCGACTGTTCGCGAACCAGACGGGCATGCCGGTCCGGCTCATGGAAGACCCGCTCACCGCGGTCGTCCGCGGAACGGGCGTCGTGCTCGACGACATGGAACGGCTGGAAGATGTCCTGATCGATTCCGGTTCCGCCGGCGCGCTCCGTTGATCGCCGGGACCCGTCCCGGGGAGTCCGGTCATTGATTCCTATGCTTCATACGAAAACCGTCGGACATTCGAAGCTGATCCGTATCGTCGTCGTCCTCGCGGCGCTGTTCGGACTCGCCTCATGGAACCCGTCTCCCGCTGGTCCGTTCCTGCGAGGATCGTTCCATACCGTTTTCCTGCCGATCGAGCGACTGTTTTCCTCTCTCTCCGGCAGTCTCGTCGCGACACGCGAGTTCCTTTCCTCCATCGGCGACATGAAACGGGAAAACGAGCGGCTCGTCGAGGAGAATGTCCGCCTGACCGCCGAGGCCGCCTCGCTCGCCTTTCTCCGCGACGAGAACGAATCCCTGCGGAAATCCGTCGGGCTCGGTATCCGCGAACGGTACGACCTTACGGCGGTGGAAATCGTCGCCCGCGGCGGAGGGAGCCGGAACACGGTCCTCGTACGGGGCGGTTCGATGGATGGGATCCAGACCGGCATGCCTGCGGTCGTCGGAGAAGGCGTCCTGGTTGGCATCGTCGACGAGGTATATCCGGCAAGTTCCCGGATCGCACTCCTGTCCGGATCCGAGATCGCCTTCGGCGGTATCGTCGTCGGCAACGGGACACAGGGCATCGTGCGGGGCGATCGCGGTCTCGGCGTCCTGTTCGACAAGGTGCTGCGGACGGATCCGCTCGGAGACGGCGACCGCATCGTGACCTCGGGTATCGGCGGGACGCTCCCTCCGGGCCTCCTGGTCGGATCGGTCGGCTCCATCCGCGATTCCGAGGACCGCTTGTTCCGCGAGGCGGGCATCATCTCGCCGGTCGATTTTGGTACACTCCGCTTCCTGTTCCTTATCCGTGACGGATCCGGCGTATGAAATCATCGTTCATACGGATGACCGCAGTCGTCCTCCTCTCGGTATCCGGCGTATCCTTCCTGAATACGGCCTTTCCCTCGGTCCCGTGGTTTCCGGCGATCGTCTTCTCGCTTTCCATCGCGCTTTCGCTTTCCGACGGATTCATGCGATCCCTTCCGTCCGTCATCCTGATCGGTCTCGTCGCGGATATCGCGATGCTCGGCCGGATAGGCGTCCTTTCCGCGTTCTGCGCCGGACTCGCCTATGCGGCAAGCTTTTTTTCCCGGCGGTTTGCGGTCGAACACGGCGTCATGTCGCATGCGTTTTCCGGGTTTCTGGTCGGATCCGGGATTTTCCTGTTTCCGGTCGCGTCGCTTCTGATCGCGGATCCCGGAGGATGGCGTGAATCCGTTTCCCTGATGTCCGGGACATCCGCCGCGGCTTCGATCCTCGTCGGAACGATCGCCTTTGTAGTCGTTTCGCCTCTCGCCCGACGATTCAGGGAATGGCTTTCCTATTTCGACACCCCGAGACTGACCTGATTCCCGTCCGATACGCATAACGGAAACGCATGTTCGGAACACTGTCAAAACGGAAAGGAGACGAGATTGACGACGCGGTGCTGACCGTCACGGAACGCGAGGCGGCGAATCTCGAATGGCCACTCCGCCGAAAATGGTCGCGGTCTTATTTCTTCGTGTCCGTGGCGATTCTTGCCGGATTGTTCGGCCGGGTCGTTTTCATGGCGGTCTTCCGGGGCGAAGAATACGAGCAGACGGCGAAACGCAATAGCATCCGGCAGATTCCGCGCTCCGCGTCACGCGGTATCGTTTACGACCGGTTCGGTACGGCGCTCGTCGGGAACGTCCCGAGCATCGGGGCCGTGATCATCCCGGCCGATCTTCCCGACGACGATGCCGAGCGGGACCGTCTCCGCGACGGACTCGTTTCCGTTTTGCATGCCGATCGGGAGACAGTGGACGCCGTGATCCGCATCCGCGGGAAGGACAAGCTTTCCCCGGTGCTCGTGAAGGAAAAGCTGTCGCAGGAAGAGATGATTGCGTTCCTGTCGCGGCAGAAGGAATTTCAGGGCGTGAGCCTGTTCAAATCGGCCTATCGCGACTATGCGGACAGTGTCATCTTCTCGCACCTCCTCGGTTACGAGGGGAGGATTTCCGAAAGCGAACTCGACGCCGCGGACGGGTACCTGCCGACCGACATGATCGGCAAGCAGGGGGTGGAGAAAAGCTACGAGAGCGAGCTTCGCGGACAGCGCGGATACGATCGGATAGAAGTCGACGCGTTCGGCCGCCCGAAAAAGGTCCTGGGTTCGATCACGGCGAAACCGGGAAACGACCTCGTGCTCAATATCGACGCCGGCCTGCAGAAGACCGCCTATGACTCCCTTTCGGCGATGCTGCAGGAACGGGGCCTGTCCCGGGGTGCGGCGATCGCGCTCGATCCGCGGGACGGGGCGGTGCTCGCGCTCGTCTCGGTTCCCGGGTTCGACAACAACCTTTTTTCCGAAGGGATTTCCGGCGATGCCTACCGGTCGCTCCTTTCCGACGAATCGCACCCCCTGTTCGATCGGGCCATCGCCGGCGAGTACGCTCCTGGATCCACCTTCAAACCCGTCGTGGCCGCCGCCGCGTTGTCGGAAGGCGTCGTGAACGAGCATACCGAAATCGAATCGAAGGGAAGCATCGCGGTCGGCAGTTTTTCCTTCGGCGACTGGAAGGCGCATGGCTTTACCGATATCCGGCGCGCAATCGCGGTCTCGAGCGACGTGTTCTTCTATTCCGTCGGCGGCGGTTACGGAAACATCGCGGGACTCGGCATCTCGCGCATCAAGGAATATGCCGCGCGTTTCGGATACGGGTCGGCGTCCGGCATCGACCTGCCCGGCGAGGCGGACGGACTCTTGCCCGACGCCGAATGGAAACGGGAGACGATCGGGGAGCGGTGGTATGTCGGCGACGACTATCACGCGTCCATCGGCCAAGGGTTCGTCACCGCGACCCCGCTTCAGATCGTGAATTCCATCGCCGCGGTCGCGAACGGGGGAACCCTGTATGTCCCCCGTATCGTCTCGCAGGTGCGGCGTTCCGAAGACGGCCGGTCGATCGCCAATCCCGCCCGGGCCATCCAGAGCGGGGTCGTCGATCCGGACATCCTACGGATCGTCCGCGAAGGAATGCGCGAGACGGTGACCGAGGGGACCGCGATGTCTTTGAACGATCTCCCACTTCCGGTCGCGGGCAAGACGGGGACGGCACAGTTCGGCACGGGCGACCGCACCCACGGATGGTTCGTCTCGTTCGCCCCGTATGACGATCCGCAGATCGCGGTCATCGTCTTGGTCGAGAATCAGGAGGGGGACGAGACCTATAACACTGTCCCGGTCACGCGCGACATGTACGACTGGTATTTCCGCGAGCGACTCGGCGTTTCGGGAACGCCGTCCGAATGATCCCGTTTTTATCTTCGGAAAGCCTTTATTCCCGTGTCTTGACATCGGGACTGTCCGTGATACCATGGGAAGCGCTTTGTATCCGGAAAACCGTTTCCGGACATAACCTGTGAAACCAATGCCATGGCAAAGATACTGACGAAAGAGGGGATGCAGAAACTGAAGGAAGAGCTCGACGATCGGAAGGGACGGGTCCGGCAGAAGATTTCCGCGTCGATCAAGGAAGCGAAGGAACAGGGCGACCTTTCCGAAAATGCCGAATACAGCGAGGCGAAACACGAGCAGAACGAGAACGAGACCAGGATCATGGAACTCGAACAGACGCTCAAGGAAGCGACCGTCGTCGAGAAGGCGGTCGGATCTTCCGAAGTCCGCATCGGTTCCTCGGTCGCGCTCGATTGCACGGGAAAAAAGATGCGCTTCACCATCGTCGGGACGAACGAAGTGAATCCCGCACAGGGACTCATCTCGAGCGACTCCCCGTTCGGCCAGGCGCTCATGGGCCGGTCGAAGGGAGACAAGGTGGAAATCGAGGTTCCGGCGGGGACGATGCGCTGTACCGTCGTCTCGGTCGGATAAAGCGTCATGCCGGTATCCGGAAAGGGCTCCCGAAGGAGCCCTTTCGCTTGTCTTTGCCGGAGAAAACCGATAGAGTGAAGAGGAATCATTACCCTCCGAGAGTCCTATGCGCGAAGACATCCTCGCCGTGAAGGCCGAAAAACTGAAGACACTGACCGACGCGTTCAAGACGGCATACCCGGAAAAAGCCGACCGCACCCACACCGCGGCCGAAGCGATCGGCGCGTTCGAGGCGCTGTCCTCGACCGGAACGGAGATAGCGGTCGCCGGGCGGATCCGTTCGATGCGGACGATGGGCAAGATTGCCTTCGCCCATATCGAGGACGGCAGCGGCCGCATACAGATTTTCCTGTCCGAGGCCGACCTCGGTGCGGACGCGTTCCGACTTTTCTCCGATACGGTCGAGATGGGCGATTTCGTGAATGTCCACGGGACGCTGTTTCTTACGAAAAAGGAGGAGAAAACGGTCGCAGTGAAATCATGGCGCATCCTCGGCAAGTCCATGCGGCCGATTCCGACGGAACACTTCGGCATCGCGGACAAGGAGGAACTCCTGCGTCGCCGGTATCTTGATCTGCTTACGGATCCCGACACTCGCGAACTTTTCCGAAAGAAGAACCTCTTCTGGCAGACCGTCCGTCGCTTCTATGCCGACGAAGGCTATCTGGAAGTGCAGACGCCCGTACTTGAACATATTCCAGGCGGGGCTGAGGCCGAACCGTTCGTGACGCATCACAATGCGCTCGATCAGGAATTCTACCTGCGCATATCGCTCGAGCTCGCGCTCAAGCGACTGCTTGTCGGCGGATATGAGCGCGTGTTCGAAATCGGTCGCGTCTTCCGCAACGAGGGCATCGACCGCGACCACCTGCAGGAATTCGACCATATGGAGTGCTATGGCGCCTACCTCGACCTGGAAGCCGGCATGGAGATGACCGAGCGCCTGTATCGCGAGATCGTGCGTGTGCTGACCGACGGCTCGATGCGGACCGTCTACGACGGCATGGAGCTCGACTGGTCCGCGCCGTTTCCGCGCGTCGACTATTTCACCGAATTCGAAAAGGAAACGGGTATCGACCTGTCCGAAGACGTTTCGGTCGACATGCTTCGCACCAAGGCCGACGAGCTCGGCATCAGATATGATCAATCGTACGGCAAGGGCCGCATGATCGACACGATCTACAAGAAGACCGTCCGGCAGAAGCTGGTACAGCCGTGTTTCCTTGTGGGGCATCCGATCGAGGTGTCGCCCCTGGCCAAGGCCGATCCGACGAACCCGAAACGCGTCTTGCGCATGCAGCCGATCGCGGCCAAGAGCGAGCTCGGCAACGGCTTCGCCGAACTTAACGACCCGGCCGACCAGCGGGCGCGCTTCGAGGAACAGATGAAACTCCGTGAGGCGGGCGACGCCGAGGGGATGATGCTCGATGAGGACTTCCTCGAAGCGCTCGAATACGGGATGCCGCCTGCCTTCGGATTCGGCATGAGCGAACGCCTCTTCGCCGTCCTTATGGACCGCTCCGTCCGTGAAACTGTCATCTTCCCGCCCATGCGGAGCCGGGAGTAAGTTTCTTCTATCGCACCGGATTTTCTCCGAAATCGGCAATGGCTGTGA
>FUWD013024575.1_pt1 | contig 11102 bp, 11 predicted proteins | sample 1063281 | NCBI WGS metagenome assembly FUWD01 (sample SAMEA79048168, study PRJEB19326) | metagenome | biome: marine
AGATCACTCCTCCTTCGAACACTGATGGCCTTGGTGGCGCGAAGCCCGCACTGCCGGTTTTCATAATTGATCAAAGGTAGAATCCTTCCATACTGTTCTGCGGCTTGGTCCCTATTGCCTGCCAGGTGATGCTCTACCACTGGTTTGATTAAATCCGGGATCATTGCACTCGGCATGGTCCCTGTGGCTCCTGCATCCAGATCTGCCATCAGGGTGATCGATTCCTCCCCGTCGAAGGGTCCTTCAATGATGTTTCCTCCTGCTGCAATCAGTCCTCTCAATTTATCTGCCGTTCCTGGCATTTCGATCTTGAAATAACTTACTCCACTGAGTTCCCGGGCCATTCGTACCAGTAAAGCCAATGAAAGAGCGACTCCGCTGAGAGGGGCATCCTGAATCATGATTGGAATGGAAACCGCTTCTGAGATCTGCTCAAAATGTTCGAAAATGCCCTTTTCATCTGCCCGCAATGCGGCGCCGTGATAGGGGGGCATCAGCATCAGCATCTTTGCTCCGAAATCTTCTGCTCGTCTTGCCCGTTCTTTGGCAACCCTGGTGCTGAAGTGACTGCAGGTTACAATCACTGGAACCCTTCCGGCCACGTGATTTAAACAGAGTTCAAGCAGGGTGTCCCGTTCTTCATCAGTGAGCAAGAACTGTTCTGAATAGTTCGCCAGGATGCAGATTCCATCCACGCCTTGGTCTACCATGCAGTCCAAGACACGTTTTTGCGAATCCAGGTCGAGGGCTCCGTTTTCCAGAAAAGGTGTTGGGGCGATGGGAAAAACTCCGCGGTAGGTTGAGATATATTCTGAAGGATTCATGATTTTTTATCAGTTGAGTTATTGTCGATTCTTAGTTTTGAACTTCGTAAAGATCCCTGACTTTAGTCCAAGTGTGTCCCAAGTGTTCTCTCAACAGCTTGCTGAGTTCAAACCCTTTGCGATCTTCCAGGTTTCGAAGAATGGCATCATGTTCTTCAACCGCCGTGTGCCAGCGGTCGGTTCGCCGATTTGAAAGAAAACGGATGCGGTAGAGCCGGGAGTTGAGTCTCTCATGGGTCTGAACCAGCTCTTCATTCTTGGAAAACTCGACGATCGAGCGATGAATTGATTGGTTGATCTTGTAATAAGGAAGCCGTTCTTCTTTTTCGTAGGATTCATGCATCTGCTTCGTCAACAAACGGATCTTTTCGATCTCTTCTGGAGTCGCACGCTGACAGGCCATTTCTCCTGCAAACCCCTCAAGTGCTCCCAGAAGTTCCAGCATCTGCTCAACCGTTGACAGATCGGGATTACTGACGACCACTCCACGGTATGGAATCTGTTCTACCAGACCCTCAGCAATCAATTGTTTCAATGCTTCCCGAAGCGGTGTTCTGGAAACGGATAGCTGGTCGCAGAGGCTGACCTCTTTCAAAGGGGTACCCGGGGACAACTGGTCGGTAGCAATCAGATCCCGGACTCGTGAGGCAACCTGGATTGCCAGGGGCTGCCGATTGATGGGTTCCATAAAAAAGAGAAAAAGTGTTGACGAAATTTTTTGTATATTGTATTCAATAGGCCGTAAAGTCAAATAGCACCTCATCAGAGGTTGCCTTTTTTAAACCTTCCATGCAGGAGATGGAGAAATGAAGGTTGCAAAAAAATTGTAAGTACAGGGTCATTGTTGCTCGCTGGAGCCATGTTGCTTTCGGTGTTTCCAGTGATGACACTGGCGAAGCCGGCGATTGAAGTCATCACTCATGCCGGAGCAGGTGGAGGAACGGACGTCAATTCTCGGATGATGATGATCCGCACACGGAGAACGCTGAAGCAGGATATGGTCGTGGTCAACAAGCGCGGAGGTGGAGGCGCAGCGGCAATGAATTATTTCAAGACCCGACCGGCGGATGGCAATACCATCATGACCTTTACCGTAGGACATGCGATCACCATGGCCAAGGGAAAGACCAGTTTGACCGTTGATGATATGTCTCCGATTGCCCGTGGCACAAATGATCCACAGATTTTAATGGTGAACTGCAAGACCAGTCCCTACAAAACTCCGGAAGCCTTTGTGGCGGGAATGAGAAACGGCGATAAGATCAAATTCGGCGGAACCCAAACGGGAACAATCGACCACCTTACGGTTTACCTCTGGGCGAAGCGTCTTGGACAGCCGATGCCGACTTACATCCCCTTCAAGGGTGGTGGAGAACTGGCGACCCAGCTTGTCGCAGGTGCGATTGATGTGGGAACATTGAATCTATCTGAGGCAGCAGCTCCAGTGGAGGCAGGTGACATCTGTCCACTCGTGATTCTTGCCCATCAGGGCATGGCCCCGATTCCGAAGGCGAAAACTGCCAAGCAGCTTGGGATCGACCTGGTGCTTTCAACTACCAGGGGATTTGTGACCCATGCAGGAGTTTCGGAAGCCCGCCGTGCAGAAATGGAAGCCGGGATGATGAAAGCGATGAAACATTCTCTTTATCAGGCGTATCTGATGAATTCCGGTTTGGATACCACCTCGCCCCAGCCATCCGGAGCATGGGGAGAGCAGATCAGATCCATGGTCGGAGAATTTGGTCCTGCACTGAAGGAAATGGGATTGATGAAATAGAAGTTTTCAAACTTCTTCCAGGGTGCTTCTTGACGTAGCACCAAATCCCATGAAAATCAGCGACCTGATCGTTCCAGGGGTGATCACGGTGTTCTCATTCATCGTGATCTACCTCTCTCTCCAGTTGGATCTTTCACCACCGATGATCGTTGGAGACAGCATGCAACCGCGTGCTTTCCCAATCTTTCTAATGATCATCAACCTGATCCTGGTCGGGTTGCTGACTTACCAGTTTTACCAGTCACCACCGGATTCTATTCCGCTCGAACCCTTCCAGACCTGGGGCTCGATCATCTTGCTCGTGATCTTCTATGGCATGACAACCGGGGTAGATTTTTTTGTTGCTATTGCTGTGGTGATGTTTTTGATGTGTATCCTCTGGGGGGAAAAACGCATACTTGTCGCTCTTTCCGCATCCCTGGTAACTCCGATTCTAATTTTCGTTCTTTTTGATCAAGTGCTGCAGATCCGTTTTCCCCGCGGCCTTCTTCTGGACTGGTATTACGGATAAACCAAAATAATCATGCTGGAAGCGTTTCAAGCCATGGGTTCGGTTGTTTTAGATCCGTTCCTACTGCTTCTGATTTTTGCAACGACGATCATCGGGGTGGTCATTGGAGTACTTCCTGGAATAGGAGCAACAACAGGAGCGGCGTTGTTGCTACCGTTCACGCTGACGATGAGTCCAGTACATGCTATCACCGTACTTTCCACCATTTATGTTTCCGCAACTTTTGCAGGTTCGATCACGGCGATTTTGATCAACACTCCAGGAACCTCTGCAGCAGCGGCAACGACTTTCGATGGATATCCCCTTGCTCAACGCGGTGAGGCAGGCCGGGCGCTCGGGATTGCTGTGGTTTCAAGTACGGTCGGAGGGATCTTTTCCGTGATCGTGCTATGCATTGCAGCGCCCATGCTGGCAAGGGTTGCTTATCATTTCAGACCACCGGAATATTTTGCACTGACCCTTTTTGGACTTTCGATGCTGGCGAGCATCAGTTCTGGAGGTGCAATCAAAAACCTGATCGGCGGTGTGTTCGGAGTCTGGGTCTCTACCATCGGCGCAGAACCAACCACCGGGATCGAACGCTTCATGTTCGGCAACTATGATCTTTATGAGGGGCTATCCTTCGTGCCCGTCTTCATCGGGCTGTTTGCCATGTCCGAACTGCTGGTTCAATCCAAAATAGCGAATCAGCTTACCAGTACTATCGGCATGAAGGCGGTGAAATTACCGTCCCGTGAAGATTACAAGAGAATCTGGAAGACCATTCTACGTTCATGCGGTATTGGAACTTTCATCGGAATTCTTCCTGCTGAAGGGGCAACTGTGGCCTCGATGATCGGATATGCTGAAGCACGAAGATGGTCGAAGAATAAAGAAGAGTTTGGTAAAGGATCCATTGAAGGCATTGCAGGTGCCGAAGCGGCAAACAATGCCGCCACAGGAGGAGCGATGGTTCCGACGATGGTCCTAGGGATCCCTGGAAGTGGAACGACGGCCATCATCCTCGTCGGGTTGATGGTTCATGGCCTACGTCCAGGCCCCTACCTGTTTACCGAACAGGTGGACAAGGTCTATCAGATCTTTGGAGCGATGATTTTGGCCAACATCATGTTTCTGGTGATGGGACTTTATGCAGCAAAAATTTTTGCCCGCATTTCCCTTGTTCCGATTTCCCTACTCTGGCCCATTGTTTTCGCATTTGCTGTGGTCGGATCTTATTCGCTCAGTTCGGCCCTGATGGATGTCTGGATCGTTCTGATTTTCGGAGTGATCGGCTTTTTTGCCAGACGCCATGGATTTGCTGTTGCACCGATTGCGGTCGGATTCATTCTGGGAGAAATGGTGGAAACGAATCTTCAGAATTCGCTCAAGATGTTTGATGGCCAGTGGTGGATGATCCTGACCCAGCCACTTGCGGTTCTTTTCCTGGTCTTGGCGGTTCTCGGGCTCTGCGGTCCAATGATTTTTGACCTGCTGATCCGTCGTCAGAAACACAATGGTGATTCCTCAAACTCTTAATTGAATCTCAAGCAATTGACAAACTGACAACTTTTCAACAATCCAAAATGCCCCATTCAAACCTTGGCCTTCTGTTGGGTGATCCCAGCGGAATCGGCCCGGAACTCTGCGCAAAACTGCTCGAGGAACGATCCGTAGGAGAACCCAACCGGGTAATCCTGATAGGAGAACCATCCCTTTTTGAAAACGGAAAAAAGGTGGCCGGGGTCGATTTAGAAGCACCGGTTGTCGAACATATCCGCGAAATTCCTGAGGGAAGAATCGGAATGCTCCAGGGCCCCGAACTGCAAATGGACGTGGTTAGTGTTGGAGAGGCAAGTGAAACCTGCGGCCGTTACGCACTCGATTCCTTCCGCAGGGCTTCCGCCCTATGCAAATCAGGGGAGTTGGATGGTTTCTGCTTTGCGCCGATGAACAAAAAATCCCTCCACCTTGGAGGCAATACCCATGAGGATGATCTCAGATTCGTTGCCGAAGAACTCGATCATCAAGGTTATTGTTGTGAACTCAATACAACCAAAAACCTCTGGACAACAAGGGTGACATCTCACATTCCCCTCAAGGATGTAGCAGGTCTGATCACTGAAGAAGGAATCGTGGATGCGGTCAAAATGGCCCATCATACCTTACTGGACACGGGTCTTTCACATCCCAGAATTGGAGTCGCGGCACTCAATCCCCATGCCGGAGATGGAGGAAACTTTGGAACCGAGGAAGGAGACATCATTGTACCTGCCGTGAAACGTGTTCAGGAGGAAGGAATCGATGCTCTGGGGCCTTATCCAGCCGATACGATTTTTGTCAGAGCACAGAAGGGTGATTTTGATGCCGTCGTGACGATGTATCATGACCAGGGACAGATCGCGATGAAACTGATGGGATTCGATCATGGTGTGACCGTGCTCGGAGGACTTCCCGTTCCTGTCACCACTCCCGCACATGGAACCGCTTTTGACATCGCTGGTCAGGGCAAAGCCAACCCTGATGCATTGAAAGCCGCCTGGAAGGTTCTGCAAAATATGGTTTCCTCCAGGCTTGCTTCCTGATTAAGCTTCGTCCTCGCCTCTTTGTCCGCAGAAGAAGCCTACTCCAAAGTCGGGAGTAGAAAACGTGATCGCACTTCCTTTGGGGAAATAAAACAGGTCTCCCGGTTTTGCTGTTACTTTCTGACCGCTTTCATCCTGGATGATAAAACTCCCGTCCACGATCAATTTCATTTCATGATAGGTATAGGTGTATTCCAGTGACTCTCCTGCCTCGAGTCGGAAAAGGCCGCTGGTGATAGGCTTATCCGTGTCCTCGGAAACAGAAAAGTCTTTCAAAAACGCCTTCACATTATCAATTTCCATTGATGGAAGTTCCTGATCTCTAATCTGTTGATAGTGGGTGAATGCCATAGTAACTATTCCTTTTTTTGAATTGTTTGAATTCGAATAAAAAAATATCCCTTCAAGAAAGCAGGCAACGTTAACTTGAAAGAATGAAAAAGTCACCGAAAAATTTCAGTAGTAATAATTTGATCTTCAATTGATCATCATTTTATGTTCTTCTATCGTATCTTTAACCGAATCAATCCTGAATAGAAACATGAGTAAAATGAGAAGTGCCAGGCTGGTGGAAATAGGCCGGATGGAATGTGACGAAATTGAGATGGGTCCTCTGCAACCTGGAAAGGTCAGGGTGCAGACGGAGATGGCTTCGATCTGCGGAAGCGATCTGCATCGGGTGAAGATGGGTGCTCTGATGGAATATGAACTTCCCTGTCCCCATGGCTATCCAGGGCACGAAGGCATCGGTCAGGTGGTGGAAAGCCAGTCGGAACATCTTCCGGAGGGGACCCATGTGCTGACATTTCCCAACACCACCACCTGTGAAGGATTCAATGAGTATCAGCGGATTGAAGCAAAATACTGCCTTCCTCTTCCAAACTCCGAAGTGTCTCGCCCCGAGATGATGATGGCCCAGCAGTTTGGGACAGTGATCTATGCCATGAAAAAACATCCCCGGGAGATTCAGGGAAAGACAGCGGTGGTGATCGGCCAGGGGTCCGCAGGACTTTTCTGGACCTACCTCATCAAACGTGCCGGAGCTTCCAAAATCATCGTTTCCGACCTTTCCGATGCCAGACTCAAGGTTTCCAAAAAAATATGGAGCCGATGTTTGTATCAATGCAGGAAGGGAGGATCTTATGCCTGTGGTACTCGACCTCACCCAGGGACTCGGTGCGGATTATGTGGTGGAAGCCGTCGGTCAGTCTCAGACCTTGCTTCAGTCGGTGGAGGCGGTTCAACTGGACGGAGAAGTTCACTGGTTTGGACTGCCCTCGGTGGATGAGAACATTCCTTTCAGTTTCGCTCAGTTTTTCAAGAAAAGAGTTCGTGCGGTGACCACCTATGGGGCACAAGACGAACCAGGCTCCTCTTCATTTCAGGAAGCCCTGGAACTGATCCATGAAAAGAAGATCGATGTCTCTCCGTTGCTCAGTCACCGATACCCGATCGAAGACATCAATCTGGCGATGGAAGTGGCTCACCGGCCTGTGGAAGAGGAGGCCCTTAAGGTTTCTGTGCATTTCGGCTGAGGTTTCAATTTTTTTATAAATCACCTCAAAAATTAGATAGCTGAATGGAGTGGTAATTCTTATTTTTTCTTCCTGCCATTTCATTCATAAAAACTGGTATATTTGCCCAAGGTTGATGATTCAATCACTTTCCCAGGCGAGATAAAACCTTCTCACCATAGGGGAGAAGGTGCCGTTAGGGCGGATGAGGGGTTCAGAAAAGCGCTCACTTCAGTCCCTTACCTACCGTCTACGACGATCCTCCCTCTCCCACTTGGCGTGGGTCCAATTTCCTATCAATAGATTCTGCGATAACGCCTACGGTTTCACGCAGAATGACAGGAACTACATTTCAAATGAGAGGAGTCTTTTTCAAAGAAATTCATACCCTTTTTATTTCGCTGCCTATCAAATTGCGTCTTGAGTCTGTGAGGTTGTAGAACCCACTAGCATCATTTTTTTTCATTTCAGGCTCTCATCCACCCAGCCCTCTTCGAGGTAAAAATGTTTAGCCACTTCGGTTACTTTGAGCCGCGCAAGGTAATTTCCTGAACCCTTTCTTTCATGGGTAACAATGTTCATTTCCGGGAAAGAAATTTCCGAGGATTCAGAAAAAATTTCCTGAAGCACCCTGCCCTGAACATGGTCTGGTACCGGAACGTCCAGCAGATGAAGAATGGTCGGCAAGATATCCACGATACCCGACGAGAGTTCGGAACGGTGTCCCGACTGGAAACAGTTCCCCCGGGCAGCCATCCAGCTCTGCAGTTCGAGGGCATGCAAACCACCATGGATCCCTCCTCCCACAGGGTAAAAGGACGAGTTATTCATGCAGCCTCCAAGGATGCCGTGTTCATTTTCTGAGTCATTACTTTTCAGAACGAGCGCAATGTCGGGAGCCCGGGGATGATCGAGCCCCACCATTTCCAGTTTTAGTGAATGTTCTCCGGTTCTCGTCAATACAGGACCGCACCAGGGTTGATGCTGGAGCCAGTCGACAATGAAGCGGATCAATTCCGGATCTGAATCACGGACGTAGATCCCTCCCGCACTGTCCACCGTAAGTGCCACGTCCACTCCGTTGCCTGGAGGTTCACCGACGGACAGTCCTGCTTCTTCCAACCCCTCTTTGAGGTTGATTGTTTCTCCACAGACGGTGAGCTGACCATGATCTGAGAGGGTGATGATCTGCAGATCTTGATCTTTTTTCCGGGACCGATGCCAGTCGAGGATTCTTCCAAATTCCAGATCAGCCTGATGCAGGGCTTCCAGATTTTCAGGGCTGCCTAATCCTCGGAAGTGGTAGCTGTTGTCAGGTTCACAAAACCAGAGGATACAGACATCAGGATGCAATTCCGGTTCGATGAAATTCAGGTAGGCATTGTTGGAGTAGGTCAGCCAATCCAGGCTTGGGATTTGGTGTTCCGGAACTGGTCCCAGTTGCTTTTGCATTTCCAAAACCGTTTCCCGGGGTAAGGAGGCATCCGGACGGTGCAGCGCAAACCGGAAGGCTCCCAGCGATTCTGCCTTGTGATTCAGCATTCTGGCTCCTCCGGGAGTCCCGGAACTGAGGGTTGCCAGGCTCAATCCATGCTCCGCCAGAAGCTCACCCAGTACCGGTACTTCGACCAGATTTCCTCCCAGCCTCTGATCCCCCAGCTGGAGTTGTGTTTCATCACCGGTGTTGAAAAGCTTTCCAGGGGATGCGATCGGGTCGAAAAATTTATTGCCCACGATTCCATGCCTTTGCGGATAACATCCCGTCACCAATGAAGCCTGATTGACTCTGGTTTCCGAAGGAAAGACCGCCCGGTGTCTGGTGCAGGAAACACCTTCACTGGCGAATCGATGGAGGTTGGGCATCGTTTCCCGGGAGACCATGTCCGGGCGCAGGGCATCAAAACAGATGATCAGAAAACGGGGCGGAAGGGTTTTCATGCTCAAACTTCAAAACGTGTTTCATAAAAAATCAAATTTGATGAAGTGCTTAAAATAGCAAAATCAATCCAAGCCTGCATCATTCCTTTCAATCCACCATCAGCATCATGAAACTGTTTTTTTGGACATGACCTAAGATTCAAATTAGGATGTCAAATCTTCACACAATCCTGAATGAATGGAATCAAAACAAACACTCAACAGCGCCATGAAAGAACTATTACAGAAAAATCCATTTCGGGTTCCAACCGGGGACGCAAAGATCATCGAGGAACATTTTGGAAACGCCAGTCTCGGCGGAGATCAGTTGAGTCTGGCCAGAATGGAGGCCCCTCCGCGTTGGTCGGAACCCTTTCAAACTCCGGAATTCGATGAGTACACCCTCATCATTTCAGGAAAAATGCAGATCGAGGTAGGTGACCAGAACCATACCCTGGAAGCGAAACAGTCGATCCTGGTTAAAAGTGGAAGCCGTGTTCGTTACTCGAACCCCTTCGACGAACCATCAGACTATATTTCCGTCTGTACCCCAGCCTTCTCTCCCGAAACCGTCCACCGTGAAGAGGATTGAGCCATTTTCATCACCGTTACCTTTTCCCAACCATCTGTTGATATTGACCTTTGTCTGTATTGAAGACATATTAAATCTCTTTCCTTCCCTGCACCCGTAGCTCAGCTGGATAGAGCATCTGATTGCGGTTCAGAAGGTCGAGCGTTCGAATCGCTCCGGGTGCGCCATAAAATTCATCATATTATTAATATCTTGAATCCTGCACTTTGGGTTCGATGATCTGATCATTGAATTGTTTGTCACATTTTTGTAACACTAGTTCACAACAAAACGAAATCTGCCCAAAAGCTTTAGCGTTCAATAAGTACAACATGAACCAGAGAACTCTCTGCATGCTTTTCATGCTATCCAGCTTTCTCTTTGGATCTTGCACCTCCACTCCTACCCCACAAACATCCACTAGATACGATCCTGGCTACTGCAACTATGAAAAGGTCAGCAGGTATCCCTATCAATGCGACTTCAGTTGCATGCCTTTTCCCTTGGTGGTGGATACCCAAGAGTACTGGGACCATGTTCGGCAGTGTGAGATCGTTGGGTACTCGGTGAGGTAGAACTCGCAATAGTATCAAGGTGTATTGAAAACTATCCCTTCCTTCCAGCCAGTTGGGTTCACCCAACAGATTGGAATTATTCTAAATGGCCCCAAACCAAGACGATGATGCTATCCAAGGGGTTCATCCCACTGCAGAAAAAGCAGATCTTCCACTTCAGATTCACAGGAATTCATATTCATTTCAAAGATTGCTCCAGTATGGTTATTGTTTTCAATAGTCTTTCCGGACGCAATTATTTTCACTTCCAAGATATAAAGGCATAGATGTCAGGAGTTAAAAACCGGGTTGCTTTAGTGACAGGAGCTGGGAGTGCGGATGGTATAGGTTATGCCACAGCAAATCTGTTAAGAAATGCTGGTGCTAAAGTTGCCATTACATCAACTACAGAAAGGATCTATCAAAGATTGGAAGAAATGGGCGGAACGCCTGAAGACACCTTTGCAACAACTGCAGATCTCGCGGAGACGAAGTCAGTAAATTCATTAATTGAGAAGGTTCAAAATAATTTAGGGCCTATTGATATTGTGATCAACAACGCAGGAATGGTTCAAATCGGGAGGGAAGAACCCAGTTCAATGCTTCACGAAACAAGTGACAATAGCTGGCAATATGGAATTGATATCAATCTTACCAGTGCATTTCTTGTCACACGGGGTGTTCTTCCAGGAATGATCAATCGTGAGTATGGTCGTATTGTTCATGTTTCATCGGTAACAGGGCCACTGGTTGGAATTTCAGGCAGCACCGTTTATGGAACAGCTAAGGCCGGTATGCTGGGAATGACCCGGTCACTTGCTATTGAAACAGGCATGCACAACATCACGGTAAACTGTGTCGGGCCTGGTT
>FUWD013189578.1_pt1 | contig 11100 bp, 5 predicted proteins | sample 1063281 | NCBI WGS metagenome assembly FUWD01 (sample SAMEA79048168, study PRJEB19326) | metagenome | biome: marine
TCAACACCTGACTTTTGTTAATCTTTAAAATCAGTCCTTATAGTTCTCCACAATCAAAAACGTTAAACCTATTTCAAAAATTATTGACTTTTCATTTAGACCAAAATAATACTGAAGCATTGATTGACCTCGATTTGAAACGATTGCAATATGTATATGAAAATTCGTCACAAGATAAAATTAACAAGGGTAATTATATTGTGGCTCTAACGCGACTTTCAGAAAAATATAACAATCATCCGGTTTATGTATCAATTACGCATAAGCTTGCAGAGCTATACTATATTTCCGGTAATAATTATATTCCTGATTTCAGTGAAAGTAGCAAGCCTGATTTAATATTATCCGATAGTATTTGTAGAATTGCCTTGGATGATTTTCCTGATGTTCATGGTTCGAACAATTGCCGTAATCTACTGGAAAAAATAAATCAGGTTAACTTTGGATTTGACATATCAGGTGCTCATATGCCTAACCAACCATTGTTATCACTTGTTAGTTTTCAGAATATTAACAGGCTACACTTCAAAATTGTAGCTGGTGATCCTAAAGCAAATGCAAATAGAAATAGGCGTAAAGAACAACTTGATAAAGAGCTGAAACAAAAGGAAATAATATCGTGGGAGCAGGAGTTACCCCAAACTATCGATCACCGATTGCATACAGTTGAAATAGAAATTCCGGAACTTGATGAAGGGTATTACATAATTTTTGTGTCAAACGATTCGCTATTTCGATCATCACAAACCATTAAATATAAACCAATTTGGATTACAAACCTCAGCTATATTACCAACGCCAATAAAATTGGTGGTTACACCGATATGTTGACAATAAACCGTGAAACCGGCAAAAGTATTGGTAATGTTGATATAACAATTTACAAACGCGAATACAACAACCAAAGTCAAACATATAATATTAAGGAAATAAGCGAACTAACCACTGACAAATACGGTTACGCCAAAATCGAGCCTATAAGCGCCAGTAATTATGGTACATTTTTATTTATGTTTGAAAAAGATGGCAATCAACTTTTCTCTGAAAATTATCTCAACTTTTATAAACAAAAGGAAAACAAAAAGCCAAAAGTTCATACGTATCTGTTTACTGACAGAGCGGTTTACCGACCGGGCCAAACCGTCTACTTTAAAGGGATTGTGACAGAAGAGCTGGGAGACAATGTAACATTACTTACAAACTATGATACCGAAATTGAATTTATTAATGCCAGCAGAAAAAAATAAGTACCCCTAAATTTACTACAAACAATAATGGTGCATTTGATGGCGCATTTATTATTCCTCTGGGAGGATTAAACGGCCAAATGACGATTAAATGCAAAACCGGACGTGTTTCATTTTTAGTTGAAAATTATAAACTCCCTACTTTCGAAATAGTATTTGATAGTGTTGCAGGTCAGCCAAAATTAGGAGAAAATGTAACAATTACAGGAATGGCAACAAGTTACTCTGGCATTGCTGTTGATGGAGCAACTGTGAGATACAGGGTTATTCGCAAAACTGTATTTCCATGGCCATACTACTATAGAAACAAAAGATGGTATCCACCAAACCTTAATCGGGAAATTGAAATTGCGAATGGTGAAACACTAACTTCGTCAGATGGTACTGGTACTTTTGAATTTCAATTTGAAGCTATTCCTGATAACGATATTCCGGCAAAAACAGATCCAGTATTTTACTATGAAATTAGTATTGATGTTATTGATATTACAGGCGAAGTACAATCTGGAAATACAAGTGTGAGGCTCGGAAATAAATCTGTTATACTTACGTTTGAAATTCCATCTGCAATTGAGTTATCTGCTGTTAATAATCAAAAAATAATAGCCACTAATCTTAATGGTACAGCAATTAATTTTGATGCAACAATATCCCTTTACAAACTAACGCCCCCCATGCGTTTATTAAATAAACAGCGTTGGTCACGACCTGATTTTTATATTATTCCTGAGGATGAGTTTAAGCAGAAATTTCCACATGATATCTATAAAAATGAGGATGATAAAAATACATGGCATAAAGAAAATATTTTCAAAAAACAAATAAACATAGTTGGACAAACTTCATTTAAAAAGGGGTTTTTAGATATATCAATGCCGGGTGAATATATGATTGTTGCCCAAGGAAAAGACATCTCAGGAAAGCAGGTTGAGACCAAACACTTTTTTACTGTATTTTCAACTACTGGGAGAACAATGCCCGGAAATATGATCAATTGGGCTGTATTAAATAAAAATGTAGCAGAACCCGGAGAAACCCTTAAACTTGTTGTTGGTTCTGCAGCCAAAAGATCACTCTTGATGTATGAAATTGTTAATGGCCATGAGATAATTGAAAGAAAATGGATTACTGTTAGCAGAGGGCAAAAATAATTGATATTCCGGTAACAGAAGCTTATAGAGGTAATTTCTCAATTAATATATCGATGGTTCGATTCAACCGGTATTACTCAAAAAAGCTTAATGTTACGGTACCGTTCTCCAATAAAAAACTTGATATTAAACTAAGTACTTTTCGCAATCATCTAACTCCGGGAACCAAAGAAGAGTGGAGTGTAACAATAAGCGGTAATAATGGTAAAAAATTAGCAGCAGAATTACTTGCCGGAATGTATGATGCATCGCTGGATGTTTTTAGATCATCCAATTGGCAAATGAACCTCTACCATAATAAAAGACAGTCATCACGATGGGAATCAAATCAATTTAACACTTCATTTTCATCAACACTAATTAATCAGGAACCCAAATACTATAAAGTTAAACATATTGAATATCCATCGGTTAATTGGTTTGGCTATCAATTTAGAGGCAACAATTATTTTGTTCAGGGGACAATGGATGGTGGAATGCGCAAGTCAGAAGTTGTTAACGAAGTAATTAATCCTCTTGAGATTGACAAAGAAGTTGCTGCTGATAAAAATGGTGAGGTGGAACCATTAGAAAGCAATGAACAAAAAGCAATTATTCCATTACGTAGTAACTTCAACGAAACAGCTTTCTTCTATCCAAATTTAAAAACTGATAGCTTAGGAAATGTAGTATTTAGTTTCGACACTCCCGATGCACTTACTGAATGGAAAGTAATGATGTTGGCTTATACTGATGATCTAAAAGTTGGCACACTTGAAAAAAAGATAAAATCGCAAAAAGAGCTAATGATCATCCCCAATGTTCCAAGATTTGTGCGTCAAGGAGATACTTTAGTATTCACAGCAAAGGTCATTAACTTTACAGATAATGAAATAGTTGCAGAAACAAATATTGAGTTCTTTGATGCAATTTCAATGAAAACAATATCATTAATCATTGAAGAAAATATTCAACTAAATACAATAGGACCAAAACAAAGCACCCCTGTTAGCTGGACTATCAGCATCCCTGACAACATAAATATGATTGGGTACAAAATTACAGCTTCAGCAGGCACCTACACAGATGGTGAAGAAAGGATTTTTCCGGTGTTAACTAATAGGATGTTGGTTACAAACGCAATGCCTATGAATGTGAGTGCTTTAAGTACTGTAAATTTCACCCTCGATGGTTTGTCACAGACGGAAAATAAAAGTTCATCTATAAAAAATTACAGATATACTATTGAGTTTACATCAAACCCGGCATGGTATGCAATTCAGGCATTGCCTTACTTAAGTGAGCCTAAAAACAAAAGTAATGTGGCTTTGTTTAATGCTTATTTTGCAAATTCATTATCATCATTTATTGTAAACAGGAATCCCGGTATTAAGGCAGTATTTGAAAGTTGGAAACACCTTACTCCCGATGCTTTTCTTTCAAATCTCGAAAAAAACCAGTCGCTTAAAAATACTTTGTTAGCTTCCTCACCTTGGGTGTTGGACGCTGAAAATGAAACTGAACAAAAACGTAGAATAAGTATACTTTTTGATATAAATCAACTGGCTAACCAAAAGGAAACCTTACTTAACAGGTTACACACAGCTCAATTGCCATCAGGGGCATGGCCTTGGTTTAAGGGAATGCGCGATGACAGAAATACTACTCAAACAATTGTGCTTGGTATAGCAAAACTTCATCACAAAGGTGTATTGGATCTTACCGGCAATAACAAGCGCTTTAGCATGATTAAAAGAGCCATATCATGGTTAGATAATAAAATAGTTGACGATTACAATGAACTGAAGAAAAATAATTACAAATCGATGAAGAACTACCATATTCGTAGTTCACAAACACAATATTTATATTTAAGGGCTTTGCTTGTTGATCTAGTTCCCATTCCCGAAAAATCTAAAGAAGCATTTGATTATTATATTGGTCAGGAAAAGAAATACTGGCTAAAACAATCAAATTTATTGCAAGGGATGATTGCTTTAACTCTCAATAAATTTGGTCATCGTAATAAATCAGAAGCTATTATCCGTTCACTTAAGGAACGATCGCTTTACAACAAAGAAATGGGCATGTACTGGCGAATGGATGCCGGCTGGAACTGGTATCAGGCACCTGTTGAAACACAGGCGATGATGATAGAAACAATGGTTGAGCTGGATAATAATCCAACAATAATTGAGCAACTTAAAATTTGGCTGCTTAAACAGAAACAAACCCAACACTGGAAGACTTCATCGGCTACAGCCGAAGCAGTTTTTGCCCTGTTGATGTATGGTAATAACGATCTTGAAAACAACAACCTAGTTGATATTACTGTAGGAAACCAAACCGTTGATGTAAAGGGTAACCCTGATATCCAGGCTGAAGCCGGAACCGGGTATTTCAGCACATCATGGTCAGGAGATGAGATTACGAAAGAGTTTGCCAATATTTCGGTAACTAATCCCAACAATAATATTGCCTGGGGAGCTGCATATTGGCAGTATTTTGAAGATATGGATAAGATAGAATCACATGATTCACCATTGTCCATAAGCAAAAAATTGTATGTTGAAAAGCTTACCGATGAAGGTATTGTATTGGTTGCTATTGAACCTAATCAGATATTGAAAACCGGTGATAAAGTAGTAGCCAGATTAATTATTACTACCGATAGGAATATGGAATATATTCATTTGGAAGATATGCGTGCAACTACTTTTGAACCTGTAGCACCAACCTCAGGTTACACTTATGAAGGTGGATTATGGTATTACAAAAACATTACCAATGTAAGCACCGATTTTTTCATCCGTCAACTGCAAAAAGGAACATATGTGCTTGAATACCCAATGTTTATAACGCAAAAGGGTGATTTTACTAATGGTATCGCAACCATACAAAGTATGTATGCACCTGAGTTCGCTGCGCATTCGAGTGGGTTGAGAGTGAAAGTTGGTGAAGAGTAGATTTCTATTTTGTAAGTCCATTTCTTAGTCCCTTGTCCTTTTTTTCCACATGAATAGAAAGGTATCTGTTCGCTATCTATTCCCCATCATTTAATAATATATTAAATAGTTGTATTTTTGATGGATTACTAGTAATTATACATATTAGCAGGACTGTTAAATAAGAAAACACGAACTTAATGAAGAGAAAACCAACCTATCATGAACTAGAACAAGAAGTTGGACTTCTTAGGAAAAAGTGTAAATCATTTGAGAATGAAGAAAGGTATCGACAAATGTTTCAGTTCTCACCAGATTCAATTATTATCCATGATTTAGACATGAGTATTATTGATGTCAATAACGCTGCTATTAAAGAGTTTGGCTATCAAAAAGAGGAATTACTTAAAAAACCATATTTGAATTACATACTAATGAAGAACTACAACATTCCAGTAGGGTGTTAAAGACTGTTAATGAAAAAGGTATATCGAAAGTTGAAACAAAGTTTATTAAAAAAGATGGTTCCTTTTTTTGGGCTGAAGCCACCCCATGTAAATATATACTCAAAGGCAAACCTATAATTCATGTTGTTATACGAAATATCACCAAACGTAAAAAAGTAGAAGAAAAATTAAAAGAAAGTGAAGAAAAATTTCGTAAAGCATTTGCTACCAACCCAGATGCAATAACTATTAGTAGAATAGAAGACGGAGTTTTTGTAGAAGCAAACAAAGGTTTTATGGATATTATGGGATATCAACCTAATGAGGTAATTGGTAAAAATTCACTCGAACTTAATATTTGGGCAAACCCAGATGATAGAAGCCGATTAATAAGAGGGTTAAATAAAAAAGGGATTATCAAAAATTTTGAATCTCTGTTTTGTACAAAAACTGGAGATTTTAAAAATGGCTTATCATCAGCTAACATAATTTATTTAAATGCTAAACCACACCTACTCAACATTTCTCATGACATCACCGAACGTAAAAGGGCAGAAAAAGTTCAAAAAATATTGTACAATATCACTAATGCAGTACTTACCACCAACAATCTTGGTGAATTAATTGGTATCATAAGTGAAGAAATGGGGACAATTATTGATACATCCAACTTTTTCGTGGCTTTATATGATGAAAAAAACAGATACTTTTTCTCTACCTTACTATAGAGATAGTTTTGATAAATTTATTACTTTTCCAGCAGCCAAAAACAATTACTCGTTATGTGGTTGAAACAGAAAAATCATTGCTGGCAAATTTGGATAAACTAACGGAACTTGAAAAAGCTGGTAAAATAGAACTACATGGAACAGATTCGCTTATATGGCTTGGTATCCCTCTTAAAGTTAGCGAAAAAGTAACTGGCGCTATGGTCACTCAAAGCTATACCGATAAAAACGCTTTTAACGAATCGGATAAAGAACTGCTTGAAATTATCTCCAGCCAAATTAGCCTGGCTATTCATCGTAAAAAAACAGAACAAGAACTACAAATTCTAAACGAGGAACTAGCTTCTCAAAATAAAGAGTACGTTGTATTAAACAAAGAACTGAATGAGAGTGTTGAGCATATTAAACAAATTAATGCAGAATTGAATAAAGCTAAAGAAAAAGTTGAAGAGAGTGAGAAAAAATATAAAGCGCTATACGAAAATGCGCCTTTGTCTTATCAATCACTTGATAATAATGGAAATTTTATTGATATAAATCCAACATGGATTAAAACTCTTGGCTATACACGTGAAGAAATAATTGGGAATTGGTTTGGCGATTTTTTACACCCAGATTTTGTTGAACATTTTAGAAAGAATTTTTCTAATTTTAAAAAAAATGGATTTATTCATAATGTACAATTTAAGATTAAGCATAAACAAGGAAATTATTTATTCATTGCTTTCGAGGGTATAGTTGGTTATAATCCCAATGGTAGTATTAAACAAACCTTCTGTACTTTTAAAGATATAACAACAGAATTTTACGTGAAAGAGGAGCTTATAAAAGCTAAAGAACATGCTGAAGAAAGCGATCGCCTGAAATCTGCCTTCCTTGCCAATATGAGCCACGAGATCCGAACACCCATGAATGGCATTCTTGGTTTTTCCAAATTGTTGAAAGAACGTGGCCTAACCGGCAAACAGCAGCAAAAGTATATCGACATCATCGAAAAAGGAGGAGCCCGGATGCTCAACATCATAAATGATATTGTTAATATTTCGAAAATAGAATCAGGGCAAATGGAAGTTAATATACAGTTATCAAATATTAACGAGCAAATAGAATATATTTATACTTTCTTCAAACCCGATATTGAAGGAAAAGGTATGCAATTTTCATTCTTAAATTCTTTACCTTCAAAGGAAGCAATCATTAAAACCGACCGTGAGAAAGTTTATGCGATATTGACTAATCTTGTAAAAAATGCTATCAAATACAGTGAAAAAGGCTCCATAGAATTGGGCTATAACCTAAAAAAGGATAGTGAGCTTCCCGAATTGGAGTTTTACATAAAAGATACTGGAATAGGTATTCCAACAGGAAGACAGGAAGCCATCTTTGAGAGGTTTATACAAGCTGATATTGAAGATAAACTGGCACGACAGGGAGCAGGATTGGGCTTATCTATTTCAAAAGCTTATGTAGAAATGCTTGGTGGTAAAATTTGGGTGGAATCGGAAGAAGAGAACCTGACTGCTGGAAAAAAAGGAGGAAGTACATTTTATTTTACGCTTCCATACCAACCCCAAATAAAAATTGAAAATATCGACAGGCATGAAATTTCACATCCCATTGAATTGTCATCGATAAATAATTTGAAAGTATTAATTGTTGAAGATGATGAAGCATCGGAAGAGTTTATTTCGATTATTGTCCAAAAATTTGCAAACAAGATTTTAAAAGTAAGAACGGGGGCAGAAGCCGTTGAAGCCTGCCGTAATAACACTGACATTGATTTGGTGCTGATGGATATTCAGTTACCTAAAATGAATGGTTATGAAGCAACTAGGAAAATCAGAGAATTCAACAAAGACATGATAATAATTGCACAAACAGCCTTTGCCATAAAAGGAGATAGTGAAAAAGCAATTGCTGTTGGTTGCAATGATTATATTACCAAACCAATTAAAATAGAGGAATTGGAAAAATTGATTGTTAAAAATATGTAGAATAAATGATTAAATAACGTTTGATACCCATATTAAAATTCAGTTTTTTAAGTAAAACACAAGATATCCTGAATAATGACCTGATATACTAAGATTTTGAAAATTAAATTTTAAGTCTTAAAGGAATGAACAAAATAATAAATAAGTTATTATTTAATTATAACAATAAAAACAAACCTACTACCGAAGAGGTTCGAAAGCAATTGCTCTCAATAATATTAATTGTAAATATACTGGCTTTCCCTATGTTGATTCTTGGTACACTTGAAGCAATTAAATTGCAACAAATTTATACTGGAATCTCTTTTGCTGTATTTTATTTGCCAATTCTGTCAGCATTTTTATTTCAAAAAAGACTGCCATATAAAATAACCGTTTTTTTACTTCTTTTTAGTGGTTTTTCGATAGGCGTGATTAATATTATTGTATATGGATTTAGTGGGGCCGGTTTACCAATCTTTTGTGTAATAGCTGTTTTAGCAGCATTATTTTATGGTATAAGGGCTGGATTTATAACGATCTTCACATGTAGTATCCCTATGTTAATTGTTGCAGTTTTTATGACCAACAATTTACTATCTCCAGGCGTGGATTTGATGGAAATATCAACTTTAGCAATATCCTGGGCGACAGCAATTATAGTAATGTTATTTTTGGGGAGTATAATGATTTATGCATTTGGAATCATCCAACGAAATTTAATTAACGCTTTAAATTATTCAAAAGCCCAGACAATAGATTTATTAAAAGCCAATAATAAACACGAAGCAATTAATGAAGAGTTAAGACTTACTAATGACCAACTAATCATTGCTATAAACAAAGCAGAAGAGAGCGACCGACTAAAATCAGCGTTCCTTGCTAACATGAGCCACGAAATACGTACACCCATGAATGGCATTTTAGGTTTTGCCGGATTATTGAAAGAACCTAACCTCACGGGTGAAAAGCAGCAAAAGTACATCCAAATAATTGAAAAGGGAGGAGCGCGTATGCTCAATATCATCAATGATATTGTGAGCATTTCAAAAATAGAATCAGGACAGGTGGAGATTACTTTAAAGGAAACGAATATTAACAAGCAAATCGAGTATATTTATACTTTCTTCAAACCTGAGGTTGAAAAAAAGGGAATGCTGTTTTCATTCAGAAATTCTTTACCTTCAAAGGAAGCAATCATTAATACCGACCGCGAGAAAGTTTATGCAATACTTACAAATCTTGTAAAGAATGCTATCAAATACAGTGAAAAAGGCTCCATAGAATTTGGCTATAATCTAAAAAAGGGTAGCAAGCTTACCGAGTTGGAGTTTTATGTAAAAGATACAGGAATAGGTATTCCATTAGACAGACAGGAAGCCATCTTTGAGAGATTCGTCCAGGCTGATATTGAAGATAAAATGGCTCAACAGGGAGCAGGACTAGGATTATCTATTTCAAAAGCTTATGTAGAAATGTTTGGTGGTAAAATTTGGGTGGAATCGGAAGAAGAGAACCTGACTGCAGGAAGAACAGGAGGAAGTACATTTTATTTTACGCTTCCTTACCAACCCCCAATAAAATTGGAAAATATCGACAGGCATGAAATTTCACATCCTTTTGAATTGTCATCGATAAATAATTTGAAAATATTAATTGTTGAGGACGATGAACCATCGGAAGAGTTTATTTCAATTATTGTCCAAAAATTTGCAAACAAGATTTTAAAAGTAAAAACGGGAACAGAAGCCATGGAAGCCTGCCGCAATAACCCTGACATTGATTTGGTGCTGATGGATATTCAAATACCTGAAATGAATGGTTATGAAGCAACGAGTAAAATCAGGGAGTTCAACAAAGACGTAATTATAATTGCACAAACAGCCTTTGCCATGGAAGGTGATAAGGAAAAAGCAATTGCTGTTGGTTGTAACGATTATATTTCGAAACCAATTAAAATAGAGGAATTGGAGAAATTGATTGTTAAATACATGAAGAAAGAATAATTACAGGCTCTATTTCTAATTCTTAACCTCTAATACTGCTCTGTTAAAAGTAGTGTTAATGCTATGATAAATAGGATAAAATCCTTTCTCATCAAGAATATTTCTACCTACAAAAGCTCTGAATATGCTTTGATTTTTTCTTTAGAAATTTCAACATCATAATCGCCTTGTTTAATTCCTTTTCATATGCGTAAGCTACGAGTTCAAAGTAGATTGAGTTATCCCTTTTAAACTCCTTGTCAAATGAATTAAAATCTATAAACTCATTTAGCCTGGCCCTGTTTCTATCTGTATAATCAAAAGCAAACTGAAAAATTAAACCTTTGTTTGCAAGTATATTATAATATGTGTGAATTGAATCTGTTATCAATATTTACAATTCTATCTCCGGCCATAATGCTAACTTTTTCGAATGGTCCGCCGTGAATAGGATTTCTAACAGTAATTGTCTCTTTTTTCAATACGAAACGAAATTCGAGGAAAAAGGAAGAAATTTGCTAAAAAGATAACATTTGTTAAAATGAAGACTGATTACTAAAGTGATAGTTTTTATATCAAATAATTGTATTTTTGAATATGAAAATTGAATATTACTTTGAACAATAATATATAAACTTTTAACTCT
>FUWD013173564.1_pt1 | contig 11094 bp, 11 predicted proteins | sample 1063281 | NCBI WGS metagenome assembly FUWD01 (sample SAMEA79048168, study PRJEB19326) | metagenome | biome: marine
GCTGCGGATTGAGGGTGATGCCGTATTTCCGTTCCGCGAGTTCGGCAATGGCTTTCCTTGACCAGAGAAAGGAAGAGACGCCGTGATCGTCGGGGGTCGTATCACGTATGGCAGAAAGGATCTCCTGCTGCCGCCGTAAGTCGAGCAGGTGCTGGTCATTCGGATTTCCCCGCTTCCTTCCGTGGCCGTCGTTTGATTCGATCTCCGGTCTCCGTTTTCTCCAGGATGAGACGGCCGAAAGACTGGCGTGGACGCGATGAGCGATCTCTTCGCGCGAACAGCCCTCATCCATCATCTCGAAGGCTATTTTCCGTCTGTCGGCGCGGACATCGGCAGGGAGGGAACGGAAGTCCAACGTTTCGTGAGGCATATGTTTTTCGTTTTGCCTCCAGTATAGCAGAAAGTCGTGTAATTGAGGAGCGGGTTAATAACAGCCTATCACACAACTCATAGGCTTCCCGAGGAGAGTAGTAAAAGACATTTTCGGACAAATCACCGAGGTCGGCAGCCAAATCCTCGGAATAATTCGTCACTAACACGGCCGAAGAACCCAAGATGTCCATCACTCTCCAGCTATACCCGGTCTTTGCTTGTGCGTGATTGATATTCAATCCTATTTTCGATCTATTATAGATCCTTGCGGTTTGCTCGACGGAATAGACCTTCTCTGGATTGTACGCCGCGAAGATATCCATTGACGAATCAAGGCCTATGTCAAGCCACCCTTCACCGCCACGCAGATCCAAACCGAGGGGTGCCACGTGCGATAACACGCTTGTGCGGTTCGCGACTGAACCGTAATCCAGGACCGTCTGTTCCACATCCAGAATGTCCGCGTATTTTTTTGTGATCGACTCGACATCCCTATTATCCGCTGCCAAATCTTTCATCAGCTCGACATACCGACCCTTATGCCGATGCAGCTTGTTTTTCTCGGAATCATTTCCGAACGGCGTACCGATGAATACGATGTTATGCGACTTCTCGACCAAAAAGTCCGGCCTGACTGAAGTAGCCGGCTTCATCAGAAAACATTGCTCTCGGCGAACACCGAATATCCTTTGACAATCGGGTATATCGCTTGTCTGCGAACAAAAGAACAAGAATCGATCCTTATTCCGTTTAAGTTTTTCAATGTCATTAAAATGGTGAAAATGGTCGGCATCCCAAATCGCTATCGGACAGTCGATTTCACGCTCTAGATTCTCTATCGATGAGTTATTGAACGAAATAACGAGATCCGGACCGAATTTCTTAATATCTCCAATCAGTTTGGACGCACTTATTCCGAAGTTCAGCTCGTTCGAGCCGTTCCATGGACGCTTCAAAAAATCATTCGTAATGATTTCCATTACGTCATTTCCGTTATCACGAAAAGTCTCAATCAGACCTTCATAAAAAATGAAGGTCCTGTATTTTCCCGCAACCTTTATTCCTCCGTAATGGATGATCAGTATTTTTGCCATGAGACCTTTGAAACAAATAAGCGGCAACCGGAAACGGCTTCACATCAGCTTGTGATAGTTTGCATATCCAGTCGTGACGCCTGATCCACTTCATATCTCCTTCGCTTCCATATCCCGATGATACGCCTTCGGAATGGCTCCTCGATGATCTTATACGAGATTGAGGAAATCGCGACGTTCGATATGAAACACATCAATACTATCAGATGCAAATTCATAGCGTCCAGGGCCAAACAACGTTTGCCTATATCGATAGCGACAAACTGCCAAATATAAAATGAATAGCTGATTTTCCCAAGATATACCATCACTGAATTATCATAGAAGAAACCTTTTCTATGATATATCGAGAAAATCCACATGCCGAACAACGGAGCAATCATGGCGTGACCAAACATATATTGATACTCACTCGAGCCGAGTGCGACGCAAGAAACAGCTATCAGCACAGGCGATATGAGATGGACGAGCCTTTTCGACCACAATCTCTCAAATCGTTTCCCAAATCGCATTGTGAGGAAATAAAATCCGATTCCTATCAGGAAGTCGGAAACTCTAAGAGCCGGATTAGTATAGACAGCGTCGCTAACACCCAACGCAACGTTCAGACTTGCCAGGGACGCGATTATAAATCCAATTGTCAATGCCAATCCGGCCCTCTTATTTAAGAGGATAATCAAGAATGGAAACAGGAAATACAGGAACATCTCCACCGTCAAAGACCACGTGCCGCCATTAAGACCGATTGCCGTCATAGAGGGAAAGAACGCCTGCGCCAGAAACGCGTCGTTGAAAATGACCCTCAGGGGAGACTTGAGGAATTCTACGTTGAAGAATAGGAAATATACTACCGTTCCGACAGCGTAAGCCGGATAAATCTTCGCGAACCTTTTGACAAAAAAATCGAATATATTCCCTCTTTTCGTGAAATCGATGTCATGATACACGTATGTCATTATGAATCCCGACAGCACAAAAAAGCCGGTCATGAAGACGGCGCCATTTGAAAAAAAATGGTCGATAGCCGTGAATCCCGTCCTCCACTGCAAATGAATGCTGCAATGAAACAAGAAAACGATGAGCGCGGCAATGAAACGAAAGACCGTAAGACTGTTTATCAGCCCAGGACTTTCCGTCATTGTATTTTTTTCTCATCAATGGCTTTTATTCGCATGTTTGAGGTCCTAACCGCTTTTCTGCTCTGGCGTCACCTGAATGCAACATCATCACTTATCGGTCGCGACTACGTATATCTCCGCGGCGATTTCAGGATATCGTTCTCCGATCCTCATGAATGAATCGACCATCGCCTCTGACCATGATGTCTCAATCTGCTTGTTTGATACCGGTTTCAACCAGTATCCTCCGATCTTGACGATGGTCAGTCCGGCGACATCAAAATCATTTTGAAGCTCCCCTATCGAGTAAACCCGCTTGTGGCCATGATACACGTCCAGTTCGTTCAGTGAATTCGTTTTTTCAAGTAATCCCATATCGACTGCCGCCTGTCGATGTATGGAATGCGCATTCGGAACGGCTACAAGGATAATGCCGTTTCCATTCAAAAACTTCTTTACGTGACACAGCACACCTACTGGGTCATCGACGTGTTCCAAAACATGCCCCAGGATAATATTGTCGAATTTTTCATCGGTTTCAAAGCCCTCGATGAGAGAATGATGCACCTCTACCTCGGGAAACCGTTTTTTTAAGTCTTCACAGAACACTTTTGCGCCCTCAACTACTGTCAAATCCCTTCCGTCATTCAACAAGAGCTCAGTCATGACTCCTTCCGCCGGACCCATCTCAAGCGTCTTGCCGTCTCGAAGATACCGAGCGAACACTTGATACGAATACTTGACCATCTTTCCGCTGACTCCCGCCGCGTAAAGCGAATTGGAAGCGATGTCTTCTAATGACTTCAACGCATCACTCATACTCGTTTCTTTTCAATTAATTCAATGACCAAACCGTTGAAGAAGATTATAAAACAAATATTTTCCCGATCAAATGCGACAGACTTTTTCTTGGGTGAGATCAGTTTTCCTCCGCACTTCTTCGTAAAAAGCACAATCGCATCATCAATATTATCGACAAGGTACGCGAAGTGATAAAATTTGACTCCCTTTCCCAACCACGCATCGAGAGTGGTCGCATTGGGCAGATTTTCCATTATCTCGAGCCGCGGTTGGTTATGCGCCACAACGAACATACCACGAATGCCCTGCTGTGCATCCTCGAACGCCGCGCCCTCGGCTCTATACCCCAACGTCTCCCATACCCGCGTCTCGGTAACCATATCTTTGGCGGCAATCCCGATGTGATGAAAGGTCATTTTTGCTATTTCCCGACCCAGCATCCTGTCATATATCATCCTGCAGATTTTTTCCGACTTTATCGATACCACGCCCTTCCATGTTTCCCGATCAATCACATGCTTCACGGCATCAAGCTTCCGGCCCCCAATCTCGAATTCATCGCGAAGCGTACCCATATTCATCGCTCCTAGCGAATCATGGAATGAAACCACCGGCTCGTTATCCTTAATGGTCCTCGAATACAGGCCGTCAAGGCCTAATTTCTCAAACGCAATCTTGCACGCGAGATCGACGGATTCGGTAGCCGCAAGGCTATCGGGCAACAACACCCATCGCCCCCACTCGGCGATATTCCGATCGCGGTCGACATCGTAAATGCCTATCAGCCCCTCCCTTCTTCCAGTAAATAGGTTTTCGACGACAAAATAGTAATCCCCCTCCCTTTCGTAATATTTCCTCATCCAGTCCCGCTGCTGTGATACCTCCGATGAAAGGGCATGAATATGCCGGTTTCGGTATGCATCACCGGTTCGAATTTCCACTATGAAATCAGAGTCCGCGATTTCAGCGGGACGTAACGAGTAGGAATAGCCGGATTTCGAAATGTTATGTTTCATTTTTTTTCCAGCAGCTGCGCTCACTATCGCTTCTATGGACGATATCGATTTCATTGATGGAATATCCGCATTTTCTATCGTAATGCCAAAATCTTGCTCCAGACAGAAGAGTATCTCGATCATCTGAAGCGAGTCCCAATACCGCTCCGTGCTCTTGTCGAAAAGAAATATCTCCTGCTTCGTTTTTTTCAACACCTGAGACAGGATAGCGACTATTTGATCGGTCATAACCAGTATTCTTAAACTGATAAAGGAGGCCTTAGGCTATTTTACAGTCATTCCACCGAAAATGCCACGTGTTCAGCCTTGAAATCAAACACGTATTCCGGCAACGCGACGCTGCCACTCGATTCCAAGTCCCGTTTTACAAGTTTTTGCAGCCAGTTCATCGCGGGTCTGTTCCTATCGCCTTTCGTATAATTAATTCGTATTTCCCGCGGAGAATACTTCTTACGAAGAATGTCAATAGCGCGCAAAATCATCACGTCTTCGATATCCCTGCCAAGAGCACGACAGCTGACAAACAAGTCTTCGATTATTAGCCTATCGCCGGATAATTCGGATATCACGGCACCAATCAGCCCACTATCAGAAAGATCGTCTTTTAGCGAGAAATCCACGATATCTCTCCCGTCGTGCCTCATGATTTCCGCTATCTCCTGCTCCTTGTATCGTTTGTATGAAAGTATGAATTGATTCGTCTTGCCACCGAGCTCCGCGACTCTTTCCACGTCGCTCATCACGTTGATACGATATGCGACATGAAGATTCAGCTGACGGATGTATTCCTCATGCGGGAGCGCTATTTTCATCTTTTCCCTATCCTCGTTCGATCGGATATCGGCAGCCCGCTTGATGTCGACATCGGTTGCGCGCCATTTGAACAGGCCAGGGTACATTGACAAGACATCAATCGTTTTCGATGGATTTTCGGCATCAGCCATGACGATTCCGATTTCAGGTATGTTCGATTTCACAGCAATTATTTCCCCTATGTTATCATCGATGAACAACATGCTATCCGGCGCGATCCTGAGTGTCTCTGCAATGGCCTTGATATTTCGGTCCTTCCCTTCCCAAGAGATGCCTACGGCGGAAAAATCATCCCATATGAGCGGAAAGTCCGTTCTCATTTCAAACATGCTTCTCACATCCGCCAGCTCATTCTTCGATGCTATACCTAGAAAGAACCCCTGCCCTTTCAATAATTTTAACTTTTCCTGCAAGCGTCTATGCCCGTCTGTCAGGATGATACCCCCGATGCCGTCCTCCCCGAGAACGCCTGCATACAGGGTATTGTCCAAATCAGTGACAATCGCTTTCAATATTGGCCGGAGAAGTGAGGGGAAAAGCGATAAACCCAGCCATTGGGCAATGTGCAAACACGCTTCGTTACTCAATCGTGAAGCGGTCACCCTCTGCAACCTTTCGTCAAAAAACCTATCCCCCAACCGCCTCATTAGAGGATCGGGGTCGACAACATAGCATCCGACGATGTCAAAATCTTCCTGTCTTAAAGATCGTGCGCCTGTTCCGAACAACATGATATCTGCCTGACTCTTTCCTCTCAATACGCGAAGACGCTCATTAAGGAAACTCTTCGTGTCCACTCCACGGCCATAGCGTGCAAGATCAACCCATACCAACACGACATCCGAATCAGTTGGGATATCGGAAAAGCTGAGACTATCATCATAGTCGCTATAGCTGAATACCAGCTGAAACCCGGAAAATCCCGCAAACGGATGTATGATCGAGGCAATCGGTTCGAAGGAATGGTTCCGATATACATGAATCCTCACCGTCCGCATTCCGGGACGGGAGTTATAAGACTGGAGTTCCGTTCTATTCAGTTCCCGCTGAAATAGACTTTTTTGCTTATCGATTTCATCCCGTATGGTGTCCATATCGTAATTTTTATTCAATCCCTCGTTATCAACACGCTTGCCATCGCCTTTGTCCGGTCATGTGAGAGACTGACCTTCGAAGCCATCGGGAAGCTACCATTATAATGCACGATCGGACAACCGGAGTCATCATGGCTGATCTCTATCTCCTTCATGGAAATCGCCGTGCTTTGCACTCCCAGTCCGGTTAACGCCTTTATGAATGCCTCTTTTGCACAAAATCGTACAGCATAATGCTGTTCCGGACAGGCCCTTCGATCGCAATACTTACGTTCGTCAACTGTAAATATCTTCGCATAAAAGGCTTGCGACTTTCCCTTGAAACGGCTAATCGTCTCGATATCAACACCGATCGATACTCTCTCAAGATTCATTTTTCAATTCCTTAATGAATACTTCATAATCCCGAATGTAGTCGCTCTCATCGTATTTCTCACTCGCCAAAACCAGAAGGGCGGAACCCTTTGAAAAATTCTTCATCTCCCTCCAGACCATCCCCTCTATACAGAGTCCTTTGTCCGGCCAATCAAGAACATACTCTCTTCGAACATCCCCATCGTCGCACACTATCGTACAAGATCCACTCAACGGGATAAGCAGTTGTTTCAGCTTCTTATGTGCATGGTGCCCACGAACGGTTCCCGGGGTGGTGTCGAAAATGTAATACACTCTCTTAATCTCAAACGGGACTCCCTCCGTATTCGACTCAAGAGCGACTAAATATCCCTTTTCGTTACCAATCGGCTGTAACTGGACCGTCTCCACCTTTTGTAACCATGTTTTCATAGAAATTCTCCTCTCCTTTATATCTCCTTATGCGGATACGTCAATGTCCGCTGCATTCTGCCGACTATATTCTCTAGCCACCGATTTTGGCGCACCGACTATAATGACTTTCCCGGATCGTATCAGCAATAATCGGTCACAAAATGCCTCGGCCGTGTCCATGTCATGAGAGACAAGCACAACCGTCTTTCCCATCTCCTTGTACTTGATGAACTCCGCGAGACACTTGCTCTGAAAGTTGGAGTCACCGACGGCGAGGACTTCGTCCATGAGGAGAATATCGCGGTTGGCGTGGATGGAGACGGAAAAGGCGAGGCGGACCTGCATCCCGCTACTGTAATTCTTCAGTTTCTGGTCGATGAACCGTTCCAGCTCGGAAAAGGCAACGATCGAATCGAATTTCTCGTCGATCTGCTTCTTGGTCATGCCGAGGACCGTCGCATTCAGGTACACATTATCCCGGCCGGAAAGCTCGGGGTTGAACCCGATGCCGAGCTCAAGGAAGGGCGATATCATCCCGTTTATTTTCACCTTTCCTTTGTCGGCCTGGTAGATACCGGCTAGCACTTTCAAGAGGGTTGACTTGCCGGAGCCGTTGCGTCCGATAATGCCGAAAAATTCCCCTTTTTTCACCTCGAAGGATACATCGTCGAGCGCTTTGAACTCCTCATACGACACTCCTCCCTGCCCTCCCCGTAAAAAGGGGAGGTGGAAAGAAGAGATCGCGCCGACGAACGCACCTCGAACACTGCTCACCTTTTCGTGAGGGATGCGGAAGGTCTTACTGACATTTTTGACGGAAATCGCGACAGATGAGTCCATAAAGTCGAAAGTCTATAAGGTCCGTAAGGTCAGGAGTCAGAGTAATTTTGAATTTTGTCTGCCACAGACTGATCACACACTGGGTGACAATTCTGTTTCACAATTTTCATTGAATCCTGCTCCCCTTTCGGAGGGGAGCTGACACGTCTGCGTGGCTGAGGGGTGGGGGCGAATGTTTTTTTCCTTGAACCCATTTTATCCTATTTCAAAGGATAATTCCACCATTGACAGGCTTTCCACTTTTGAGTATACTGTCAATAGATGACTACGAAAAGGACCCTGCCTAGGCTCTGCCTCTGTGGGGGCCTTTTCTTTTATCCTTCTGCAATTTCTCTCTTAGTTCGCCAAGAAACGTAATCGGCGCCTGCGTGCGCTTCAAAAGAATCGAGCACTTTTCCTGGTTAGGAGCAAGAATGACGCGTAGTTTTTCTTTTGAAAGCAAAAATGAAACCAGCCCTGCATAATCACCGTCTCCAGAAACGATTATCGCTCCATCAAGTTCATACTCGTACACATCTCTCATCACATGAAGCACGAGATCGGCATCACAGTTCCCCTTTGCCTTTCCATCACCATCGTACGTGGTCTCCTTGAAGACAAGAATGAATCCCGCCTCCTGAAGCATGGCATACAAATCTTTAAATCTGGGAATGAGACCGATAAACAGATATGCGCGATCAATGGAATATTTGCTTTTAAGCCACGCATGCAATCGAAAGTAATCCATCTTCCATCCTAAATCCTCTACTCCACGATGCAGATTCGCCGCGTCTATATAAGCAAATATTTTTTTTCGATCGTCCATAATTTCTTTCAGTCCGAAAAATTGGCGCGGTAAACCCCTCCCTGCCCTCCCCGTAAAAAGGGGAGGTGGAAAGAAGAGAAAAGACCAACAAAGGCGCCGCAGATGGAAGTGACCTTCTCATGCGGAATCTTGAACGTCTTGGAGACGCCTTTTACGGAAATGGCGACAGATGAGTCCATAAAGTCGAAAGTCTATAAGTATCTCTCTCAAATCTCATGTCGTGCTGTACATCCGAACATTTCGATAGGAGCGCCACCCAGAGGTTGGTCACCTTCTGGGTGAAAAACCATGAACAATGAGGACGGGTATCCGAAGTGAATGAGGATTCCACTATCGTACCCTGACGATTTTTGAATGGTTTGCCCGTCCGCAACGATTGCGTAGCGATTCGGGCGGGCAGTTGAAATGTTCGGATTTCAGCCGGCAAGAGGATTTTTAGGCTTATCACCGCGGTGAGATTTGAGATAGATACTAAGGTCCGTAAGTCAGGAGTCAGAGTAATTTTGAATTTTGTCAGCCACAGACTGATCACACTCTGGGTGACAATTCTGTTTCACAATTTTCATTGAATCCTGCTCCCCTTTCGGAGGGGAGCTGTCATGTATTCATGACTGAGCTCATTTAATCGGGCGTAGTACGTCTGAAAACAGTAAAAGCCGCCGGGATTCGTACCCTGACGGCTTTTCACATTATTTATCCGCGATTTCACAGTCTCCACTCATCTTCTCGGGCCATTACGGCAAAGATGTGCGCGAGTGAACGCAGCTTTCCACCGTCTCCTGCGACGGTCAGGACCATACCGTCAGGATACTTCGTGACGACGGCACAGTATCCGCTCGCCACATCCCTGACCTCGTATTGGTTAGGTGGACAGCCAGCGACCTGAAGAACGGCCTCCCTCGCAAATGCGAGTATAGTCGCAGAGCCGCCGTACTGTAGCATGGAATAATATTCCATTATTTGGGCCCCTCCCGCGTGATAGACCGCAAAGTACGGCATACGAACGCCCAAAATGGCGCTCAACTCGTCAAGGACGAGATGTACCCTCTTTTCTTTTAAGGTTTCTGTGCTCATTGAGCATCCTCCGTTTAAGTTCACGAAAAAAATTCTTTCTTCGACTGCATTATGCAGACATATTCCCTTTCGTCTGTCAAGTATTTTCTGACGATTGAAAGACACATGATTACTACTGTGACGCTCCACTAGGAGATGACTCCGCATATCAGCGCGTACGCATGGAATATCACGCGTACAAAAGATGAAAGCGGGGTCCGTTTGTTCGGACTTCCCGCTTTCAATTGAATTCCGGCACAACCATGAGCCTTCGGATAAACGCGCGGAGCGATGACTCGATCCGCTCGGACTCCCGCGTCATCTGAAAGAACGCGCCAAGCACGTCGTCTTGACTTCCGTTGAATACCATCTGATTTTCCGACGGCGGCAAAACACTGTTGAAGACACGTATGTCTTTCACAGAGGGGCGCTCCCCCGTGAACCTTCGGTGAGATACGGATACCATGGACAGCGAATACCCTATCGGCTTCCGACCGTTTCTCCCTAAGACATCGAGCAATTCCGCATGGGTTATCAGAGACGACAAGTCCTGCGTCTGATTTTCCAGCTCAATGAACAAAGATACACCGACAGGAATCACCCGAAAACCGTCTTCTCGACTGAAAACGGCTCCTGTCGACATGAGCCCAAAGAGTGCCATTTGGGCATAACCGAAGGGGTCGTTGAGCGCTGTAAACGCCGCGTCTTTCGAAAGAGAGAACACCTGAGGCATCGGAGACATCGAGATCCCGGCCTCATAGGTGATTTCCCCGTTTCGAACCGCCTGCGGATACGCCTTTTCGATAACGGCAGCCAACAGACCGCAATACCCCGAGGAAACGAAGCGAGTGTTCATCTCTCCTTAATTTAAATTTGCGTGCGTGGTAAGATACTGAACCATACTTTTTCACGTTTTCAACGACCTGTCAATATTCACGGCTTAAGTTCCATTCTGAAGTGCAATTTCCTTTCTAACAAAAGACATCTCGTTTTAGGGTACGATAGCTGTGGAGCAACTAATCGAATAACCCCTAACGAGATGTCTTATACCAACCTTACCCTGAAACAGCGGTTTCAGCTAGAGATATATAGTGAAAAAGCGGTAACACTGGCAGAGATATCCCTTTCTTCCGGCATACCGGAATCAACCGTCTGTCGAGAGTTCCTGCGGGCGGGAGGCCGGGAAGGGTATGATGCCAGGAAAGCTGACGCTCTGGCGCGGAAACGAAGAACAAATGGAAAACGGGAGACAAAGAAACTCCTCTCAGATACCGAGATCGCCTCGTATGTCGAAGAAAAGATCACACTTTTCTGGTCCCC
>FUWD012814603.1_pt1 | contig 11092 bp, 11 predicted proteins | sample 1063281 | NCBI WGS metagenome assembly FUWD01 (sample SAMEA79048168, study PRJEB19326) | metagenome | biome: marine
CAACGCCGCCCTTTCCGGTAAAAATGATATTACGCATACGATTTAATGATTCTCATTTAAGGAATTATTGAAAAAGCTGTGTCCCCAAGCTGTGTCCACCACATGCCGTCTGCCGCCATGCAAACATGAAAAGGCTAAAGATAATAAATTAATCAATTAATCTGAACACCACCTCGGCAACTTATTACCTCCCTGACAGGAGGAAGTGATTCAGGGAGACACCCGAAGTTTCTGTCCGGTTCGGATGATTTTCTTATTGGAGATCCGGTTCCACTCCGCCAGACGTCGGACACTTATCCGGTACTCTGAGGCGATGTCCGAAAGGGTCTCTCCCCTTCTCACCCTGTGGTAGCGCACATCCCTGCCGGAATTCTTCCGGCTCCCTGTGTCCGTGGTGGCGATGCTGAGCCGCTGACCGCGCTGGATCAGCATCCTGCCGCCAAGGCCGTTAAGTGCAGCAAGTTCCCGTATGCTTATTCCATAACGGCGTGCGATGGAGGCCGCAGTTTCCCCCTTTGCAACCCTGTGGGTCGTGATGCGGGCCGGGGGAGAAGGTTGCAGGGGGGAAACATCCGGAACAACCTCGGCTGTATCAGTTATCCCCTCCGGGATATCGAGTGCGGTCACGACGGGATCGTAGAGGTCGTTTTCACGGTCGGAGAAGACGCGGGCATACTGCTCCGGGATGCGAAGCTCCCCTTTTGCCGTGTTCCCTGCCGGGACGAATCCGATCTTGTACTGCGGGTTGAGGAACCGGAGATCCTCGATCGGAAGGCCGAGCGTAAGGCTCACCCGTTCGAAGGAGACCGGGCGGCGTACCTCGACGGACTCGATGTCACGGTACAGGAAACCCGGCAGGAGAGGCTCGAGATTATGCTCCCTGTGGTAGTTCATGATATAGTGGACAGCGATGAACGCCGGCACATACCCGCGGGTTTCAGCGGGCAGATACCGCCATATGGTCCAGTAATCCCTGTTCCCCGATGACCCCGAAGCTGCCCGGGCTTTCCGGATGGCCTTGTTGACGTTTCCGGGTCCGGAATTATATGCGGCGAGAGCAAGGAACCAGTCACCGTATATGTTGTAGAGGTCGCGAAGGTGGCGTGCAGCTGCATCACTGGCTTTCCGGGGATTGAACCGGTCCTCGATGAATGATGATGACTCCAGACCGTAGCGGCTGCCGGTTCCGTACATGAACTGCCAAAGCCCCTTTGCCCCGGCCCGGGACACGGCAGTGGGATTGAGGGCCGACTCGACGATGGCAAGGTATTTCATGTCCGCCGGCACATTGTGGCGGGCAAGGGCGGCCTCGAACATCGGGAAATAGATGCGGGTGAGTCCGAGAATTTTCGTCGTCGCAATCCGCTTGTCAACCGCATAGACCCTTATAAAACCCTTGACATGGTTGTTGTAGGTCAGATTGAAAGGCGTTTTACGGTTGAGGGCCTCGATTCTTGCGGCATAGACCGAATCGCTGTACTGGGGGACGAACTGCAGCGGAAATCCTGAACGCGTCTCGGTACCGGACGGAACGGCGAAATGCTCGTCGCTGAAGTATGATGCCTGCATGAGGCTGTCGAGCGACGCCGAGAGCGAGGCGCTCGAGAACACATCGGGAGCGGAGGCCGCGGCCGCTGGACGCCCGATGGGCGCAAGAAGGAGCAGCAGCAAAGGAAGCAACAGCCCCGGAAGGGCATAAGGGATCCTGATGATCACAGGTGGCACGGGAAACGTATATGGAAGATTAATGGGTACGAAGGAAACGCCCCCGATCAACATATGAACAGTTCCCCATTATTACAAGCGACGGAAGCGGCTTATCTCAGCTTCCGGCATCCGTAATCATCCGGATACACCACCCGGGAAAGAAAGAGGCCGGAGGCGGCTGCCGGCCGAACCCTCCGGGCATGGGCATCGGCATCGAGCATCGCCTTGAAGGAGCATGGATCGAGCCGGCCCGCACCTATGTCCATCATCGCGCCCACCAGTCCGCGAACCATGCTCCGAAGAAACCGGTTGGCCGCAATATGGAAGACCAGAAACCCCCGATGGCGGTACCATCCGGCCATGCGGACCGAGCACAGGCTGCCCGTTCCGTCCCGGTCCTCACGCGAAAAAGCGCTGAAGTCATGGATGCCCTTGAGGGTTACGGCAAGAGAGTGCATGAGGGGTAGGTCAAGCGGCCTGGACGAACAGCCGGCAAAACGTCCGAAAACGGCCGAGGGTTCTTCCATGAGAAAGTAACGGTACTGACGCTCGGCAGCACTGAACCGGGCGTGGAACTCCATGTCTACTTCCTGAGGGCAGTCAACCCTGATGGTATCCGGCAGGAGGCAGTTGAGTGAATGCGCGATACGCTGTAGCTCAAGCGATGAGGCGGTCTGAAAATTCACCACCTGACCGAGGGCATGCACGCCCCGGTCGGTACGGCCGGCTGCTGCAAGGTTGACCCTCTCCTGCAGGATACGGCTGAGGCACGCCTCCAGTTCCCCCTGTACGGTCACGATGCCGCCCGGCTGGCGCTGCCATCCTGCATACGGAGTACCGTCATATTCTACGCGCAGTCTGATATTCCTCATGAGAATTGCTACATTTCATTCCGTCAGTGCCAACAATGCACTGAACAGGAACAGATATTCAACCAGAACTGATATTCAATTCATATACAACAGCCCCCATCGTGCATAGAGAGCATTTAGAGATTGTCCAGAGCGCCCTTCGGGCCCTCTCCCCCGCCCCGGAATCATCCAGCTACCGCGTCCCCCGGATGTGGGTGGATGAACAACCCGGAGCAATCGCAGTAGATCCGGTCCTCTGGCATCTGGAGCAGCTTGGGGAACTGCTGGCCTCCCCATCAGCGGACACAGCCGTCGACTGGCACCGGGAAGCCGTCGTCTACAACCTCTTTGTGCGCTTCGGCTGCGCCTTCGATCACGACGGGGACGGCCGGATAGCCCCGGAGCCCCTCGCTTCCGGCTTCAGGGAGACCGGCACGCTCCTGAAGGCGATCGCAATGCTTCCTTATATAAAAAAACTTGGTGCCAATACCATCTACCTGCTCCCTCTCACCACCATAGGCGAAAAAGAGAGGAAAGGCACCCTCGGTTCCCCCTACGCCGTTCAGGATCCGCTACGGCTCGACCCGATGCTGGCTGAGCCAGCTCTCGGACTCCAGCCCGAAACCCTCCTCAAGGCATTCATTGAGGCCGCACACCTTCAGGGCATGCACGTGGTGCTGGAGTTCGTCTTCCGTACTGCCTCCGTCGACAGCCGCTGGATAGGGGAACATCCAGAGTGGTTCTACTGGCTGAAAGAGAGCGTTCCCCCGGAATCCTACGGCCCGCCGCACTTTCAGCAGGATACCCTGAACGAGATCTACAGCCTCGTCGACCGCCACGAGATGGAAGGCCTCCCTGCCCCTTCGGAAAGCTATCGCAACCAGTTCGCCCGCCACCCCGTTACGGCCGAGCCCCAAAAGGAAGGCGGGTATAGGGGAATCGATGCCGACGGTGAAGCATGCAGAATCGCCAGCGCGTTTTCCGACTGGCCGCCGGACGACCGGCAGCCCGCCTGGACCGATGTCACCTACCTCCGCATGCATACACCTCCGGAGTTCGACTACATCGCCTACAACACCATACGCATGTACGATGCCGCGCTCACAAACCCTGAAACCCACAACACCGGTCTCTGGGAGGAGATCTCGGGCATCATCCCCCGCTTCCAGCGTGAGTACGGCATCGACGGCGCCATGATGGACATGGGCCACGCACTGCCGGCAGCACTGAAAAAAGAGATCGTCACGCGGGCACGGAAAACAAGGCCCGATTTCGTCTTCTGGGATGAGAACTTCGACCCGACCCCGGCCATACGCGACGAGGGCTTCAACGCCGTCTTCGGCTCGTTCCCCTTCGTCGTCAGCGACATCATCTATATCAGGGGGCTGCTCAATTTCCTCAACAAGACCGGCGTGGCCCTACCCTTTTTCGGGACCGGAGAAAACCACAACACCCCCAGAGTTCCGTTCCGCTACGGTGAACAGGAGGCAGGAAGAAGCTTCTCGACCTTCATCTTCACCCTGTCAGCCGTCCTTCCTGCCGTTCCCTTCATCCACTCCGGCATGGAGATCCTTGAATGGCGTCCGGTCAACCTCGGGCTCAACTTCAATGATGAAGACCGCGCCATGTGGCCCCCGGAAACCCTTCCCCTCTTCAGCGCCGCAAGCTTCGACTGGGAGAGGACGAACAGCCTGCAGCCGCTGAACGGGTACGTCAAAAAAGTACTCGACGTGCGAAGCCGCCATCTCGACATCATACTCTCCGGAGAGCAGGGCTCCCTCGTTATCCCCATCGTCTCCGATGAAGCCATCTTTGCACTGAAGCGGACGGCCGGAGGCCGCTCGCTGCTCTTTATCGGCAACAGCTGTCCAAGCAGCATAAAAACAGGCCATATTGAATTCAAAAAAGAGTCCGGGGCGCTTGAGGATCTCCTTACAGGAGAGGTGTATAGGGTGGAAAGCCACCGGCTCGAACTCACCCTGGAGCCCGGCCGGTGCAGGCTGTTTCTCCTTCCGGATGAAAATTGAGGCACCTTGGAATCATACTGCGTAAAATCGTATCTTGAGTACTTTTACCCGAACCACTAAACGACCCTCGACCATGCCCATACTCATTGTCGGCTCCCTCGCATTCGATGACATCGAAACCCCCTTCGGCAGTTCCATGAACACTCTGGGTGGATCCTCCACCTATATCGCCCTCTCGGCAAGCTACTTTGCCGACAAAATCCAGATGGTCGGCGTGGTAGGATCCGATTTCGAGGCAGAACACTTCCAGCTTCTGCACGACAGGGACATTGATACCAAGGGAATCCAGGTCATCGAAGACGGCAAAACCTTCCGCTGGGCCGGCCGCTACCACTATGACATGAACACCCGTGACACCCTCGACACCCAGCTCAACGTCTTCGCGGATTTCGACCCCCATATCCCCCACCAGTACCAGGATACCGGCATCGTCGTGCTCGGCAACATCGACCCCGAACTGCAGCTGAAGGTGCTTACACAGATAAAGAAGCCTGAAATGGTCATCCTCGACACGATGAACTTCTGGATCGAGGGCAAGCCCGAAGCGCTTAAGGAAACCCTCAAGCACGTCGACGTCTTCATCCTCAACGACAGTGAAGCACGCCTGCTCAGCGGCGACCCAAACCTCGTCAAGTCCGCCCGCATCATCCGCGAGATGGGACCCAAGACCCTCATCATCAAGAAAGGCGAGCACGGCGCACTCCTCTTCACCAACGGAGGCATCTTCGCCGCACCGGCGTTCCCGCTTGAGTCCATCTACGACCCGACAGGAGCCGGAGACACATTTGCCGGCGGATTCATCGGCCATCTCTCCCGCTGCGGGGAAGTGACCGACATGGAACTGCGCAAAGCAGTGCTTTACGGCAGCGCCATGGCCAGCTTCTGCGTCGAGAAGTTCGGCACTGAAAAGATTGCAGCGCTTGATATGCTTGAAATCGAAGACCGGTACGACAGCTTCCTCGAACTCTCCAGAATCGACGTCTGAGCCCACTGTTCAAAGGGCCTAAGGGCCATTATCCCATGAACCCGGGGGGCAGAGAATCCCCCGGATCCCCTCCAAGCCCATGAATGCACTCAACGCCCTCGACTACAGTTTCATCATCGGCTATCTCCTCCTGACGCTCTTCATCGGACTCTGGTTCTCCCGGAGAGCCTCCGAGAACGTCGGAGAGTTCTTTCTGTCCGGCCGCAAGCTTCCCTGGTGGATCGCCGGGACCGGCATGGTGGCCACCACCTTCGCCGCCGACACGCCGCTGGCCGTAACAGGCTTTGTCGCACGCCATGGCATTGCCGGCAACTGGGTCTGGTGGACATTCGTTTCAGGAGGCATGCTCACCGTCTTCTTCTTCGCCCGACTCTGGCGCCGCGCTGAAATCCTCACCGACCTCGAATTCATCGAACTGCGATACAGCGGCCCTGCCGCACGGTTCCTCCGCGGGTTCAAGGCCATCTACTTCGGACTCTTCATCAACGCCGTCATCATCGGGTGGGTCAACCTCGCCATGTTCAAGATCATCAGCATCATGATCCCTGAACTGAACCCGCAGCTGACCATCATAGCCCTCGTCCTCTTCACCACCTTCTACTCCAGCCTCTCAGGCCTCTGGGGCGTCTCCATCACCGATGCAGTGCAGTTCGTGATCGCCATCGCGGGCTGCATCATCCTGGCGGTTCTTGCCGTCCAGTCGCCGGCAGTCGTCAATGCAGGCGGGCTGCAGGCAGCGCTTCCGGAGTGGATGTTCGACTTTTTCCCTGCCATCACCGCTAAAGACTCCGGCGGAACAGGTGCCTTCGCACTCCCCTTCGCCTCGTTTGCAGCTATGGCCTTCGTCCAGTGGTGGGCATCCTGGTACCCCGGCTCCGAGCCCGGAGGCGGAGGCTACATCGCACAGCGCATGATGAGTGCCAAGGATGAAAAGCATTCACTGCTGGCCACCTTATGGTTCACCGTGGCCCACTACTGCCTGAGGCCGTGGCCATGGATCATCGTCGGCTTGGCTAGCCTCGTGATGTTCCCCGACCTGCCGGCGGCAGAGAAGGAGGACGGGTTCGTCTACGTCATGCAGGCCGTATTGCCTCCGGGCCTCAAGGGCCTCCTCATCGCAGCATTCCTGGCCGCCTACATGTCGACCCTTGCCACCCACCTCAACTGGGGAACCAGCTACCTTATAAACGACTTCTACCGCCGCTTCATAACGATCGACGGTTCGCCAAAGCACTACGTCGCAGTCTCAAAAATCACCACCGGCCTCACTGCCGGCTTCGCCCTCTACATCACGTTCTTTGTCCTCCACACCATCACGGGTGCATGGGAGTTCATCATTCAGTGCGGAGCAGGCACCGGGTTCGTGCTTATCCTCCGCTGGTTCTGGTGGAGGCTGAACGCATGGAGTGAAATCACCTCCATGCTCGCCCCGTTCCTCGCTTACGGATACCTGTCGCTCTTTACACAGATCGTGTTCCCCTCGTCGATCTTCATCATCGTCGCATTTACCATCACTGCCACTCTGGCCGTCACCTTTCTCACCGCGCCCACCGAGCGAAAGCACCTTGAGGCTTTCTACCGCAAGACCAGGGTTGGCGGGGTCCTCTGGGAGCCTGTCGCAAAAAACCTTCCCGATGTCCACTCAGACACCGGATTTCTCCGGCTCTTCTTCGACTGGGCGCTTGGTATTGCCATGGTTTACGCCATACTCTTCGGCACCGGCCGCATCATCTTCGGTGAACCGCTGACAGGAGCACTTTATCTGGCTGGTGGAGCCGTTGCCGGAACACTCATCTTCATGGACCTCAACCGGCGCGGCTGGAACACCCTGAACTGATAGGAGGATGAGGACACCGAACATTCTGCTTGCATCGCAGTCGCCGAGGCGTCGCGAACTCTTAGCCCTCTTGGCCATTCCTTTCACGGCTGTAAGGGTTGATACGCCTGAACAGTTCGAATGCGCTGCCTCTCTTGAAGAGAACGTGCGGAGGATAGCGGAAGAAAAAGCTCGGGAGGCGCGGCGTCTCTACCCCGAAGAATCCAGCTCTTCCATCATCCTCAGCGCCGACACAGTGGTCGAACACGACGGGCTGATCCTGCAGAAACCACAGGGAGAGGAGGAGGCCCTTGCCATGCTCCAAAGCCTCCAGGGACGAACCCACTCTGTCCACACGGGGTATGCGCTTCTCTACGGAGAACGGAAGCATACCGCCATGGCAACCACCCGGGTCACATTCAACGCAATGCCGAAGAGGGAGATCATGCGCTACATCGCCACAGGAAGCCCCTTTGACAAGGCGGGGGCCTACGGCATCCAGGACCCGGTGATGGCCTCCTATGTCAGTGGGATAGAGGGATGCTACTACAATGTTGTCGGCCTGCCGCTCTCAGCGGTATGGACGGCCATTCAGAAAATGGTTGTTTAAGGCCGTGGGAAGAGGCTCTGGAAACATGACGGTACCGGTCATCACCGGACCGACGGCGTCCGGCAAGTCGGCCCTCGCCCACCGGCTCGCCCTTGAAACCGGTGCGGAGATCCTCTCCGCCGACTCCCGCCAGGTCTACCGTGAACTCACCATCGGCTCGGCCAAGCCCTCCCGGGAGATGCTCCAGGAGGTAGCGTACCACTTCATCAACGAAAGAGCAATCACGGAGCCCTTCAGCGCCGGCGCGTTCGCCCTTGAAGCCACAGCACGCATCCGGGAGATCAAGAGGCGCGGCAAACGGGTCATTGTGGCCGGAGGGTCGGCGCTGTACCTGGAGGGGCTCATTAGTCCCTTTGCCGAACTCCCCCCCCAAAACGCAGAAATCCGCCGGAAGCTCAGCGAGCAACTGGCGGACCTCGGAGGCGAACTCCTGTATGAACGACTCAAACAGCTGGACCCGGAACAGGCCGAAACGCTTGACCCGACAAAAACCCACCGCCTGCTCCGCAGCCTCGAAATCATTGAGATCTCGGGGAGGACCGTAACGGAACTGCAGGCAAAAAAGAGCGGAGAGCCGTCCCCCCCGAGTTCGCTGCACTTCAAAACCTTTGCGATAGATATTCCCCGGGAAGAACTCTACCGGCAGATCAACCGGCGCACGGAATCGATGATGGAGGAAGGGCTCCTCATTGAGGCTGAACAGCTCTGGAAGCGGTACCGGATCGAAATTGAAAACAAGTCACTGCCGGCACTTCTCACCGTCGGCTATCAGGAACTCTTCGACCACTTCAGGGGCCTTACAACCCTTGACGAGGCCATTACCCTCATCCAGCAGCATACCCGTAACTACGCCAAGCGCCAGCTGACCTTCATGCGCAACCGAATGCAGTGCATATGGCTGCGAACCCCCGTGACGACGGAGACACTGAAGAAGTGCATGGAAGCATAAAAAGTGTGCCCCATCAGCTTGCCCGCCCCCAAACCCTGCATCACTCCCGCAACGACGCCAGGCACTAGCTGACACAAACACGCAACCGATCGCCGGCCCATCTTGCGACAGCTTCTCCCTCGCTCAATTGATGAACATGAACCATAACAAGCTACGCCGTCGGTATCCGAAGGCATAGTAGGATACGGTCAAGATACTTGAGATGCATGCACATCAAAAGGGATTAAGGCGGATTAAGGGGCCCATCCGGTTCTTTTCTCTCTGTAAGCCGATCAGTTCTCCCTTAAGCTTTTGCTCCCGGTCGTTAAACCGGGAGCGTATGCAGGGATACTCAGCGCGCCATTGGTGGATGTCAACGCTTCTTTTTACTGTTCCTTTCTCCGGAATCCTGTTGCCCATCACCCGTATCACCCTTTTCCGTCTGGCTATCTGACGGCTGCCCCTCGCCTGCGTCACCCTGTTCCGACTGGCTTTCCGACTGCTGGCCTGGTTCAGAAGATGACTTTTCGTTTACGAGCGTCTTTTTATCGACATCAAGGGTCTTTTTGTCTACATCGGGCGCAGACGCGTCATCCGGAGTGCTATTAGAAGATGATGACTTTTCGATGACGAGCGTCTTTTTATCCACATCCGGTGCAGACGGGTCAGCCGAAACGCCTTCGCTGGAAGTAGACTTTTCGATGACAAAGGTTTTTTTATCAACATCTGGAGCAGATGGCGCAGCTGGCGCATCTGGTGCCGCAGGTGCTGCTGGAGCAGCAGGCGCTGTTGGAACAGTTGGTACGACAGGTGCAGGTGGAACAACAATCTGAGGAATGGAGCTTATAACGCTAGCGACCGTTGAGGCAACGACTGAAACCGTTGACTGTGCAGCGACATCAGACACATTACCAGTTCCTACGGCACCGGCATCCACCGCAAAACCAGACAACAAGAGAGATCCGACCACAGGTATCACTCCAGATACAGCAATGCTTCTCATTACATTCTCCCTAAAAAGTTTAAAGCTTATATCCCGTGCCCAAAGCAAATACCATCCGCGGCCCATCACCTGAATTTTCCGTCAAGTCCGCCACACCGATTGTTGTCACAATAGGGATACCGGAGAAAATCACTGTTTTTGCGATGCCTGCGTTCAGATTCAACCCGTTCCAGTCGGCAACCAGATTGAACGAATCTGCTACCTCATATGCTACATTGGTAAACACGTACGTACCATACTTCCCCTTCCCGGAAGCAACGTCCATAGGACTTTTTTCTCCAAACCTGTTCGTACCGACACCAACACTGTAATGGAGTTTTGACTTACCGGTTTTGGGGTTTACGAAGGTATCAGACTGAATGCCCTGGCTATATACTACATAATAACTCTCAGTAGCATCACCCCCATCGGTCAGCATGATGCTCTCCACACCAATGCCTATTCCCATAGCCTTGCCAATTTCACGCGATAAATGCAAGCCCAACGAGTACTCCTTCCACTCGCTGATATCGACCGATACAAATGCGACCTGCAGGCCGACATTCTTCTGTGGATCACCAACTCCAAACCCGAAAACAGCAGCGCCATCGGTCTTGTCAGAGTATGGGGCGGGGGTTGTGCCGCCGATACCCATGAACAAGACATTATCCGAAGCTCCCCATGCCACCGGGGTGGTAACGGATTTTCCATGGTAATTCGGAAGATATGATGGCGGAGTCAGTTCTGCAGCACCCGCCGCAGATGGAATCATTACCGCAAGTATCGCCACAGCGGCATTGGTGAAATACCGGAAACGCTTCATTAGGGGGTGGGGTAGGATTTGTTTAACACAAGGTTAACTGTGGGAGAACCCTTCTCTTGTAAAAGAATACAGAATACATACGGAGGTCGCAACACCCTATGGAATGCCAATGTACACCCCATATACTGCGCTCATCACAAGAGCCCTCACCCAAAGTCGACACTGGCAAGCCAGCCGTATGAGGGAGGGCTGCATTCATGAACCCGGCCGAGTTCCCCTGTAACTCCAGCACAGGCTGACGTAGCGCCTCCAGAAGAAAAGCAGGATCACCCCAACAGCAATGCCGGCACTATCAGCAAGAAGATCAAGCACTGTTGCGTGATGGTACGGAACATACAAAGAAGCCATATATTCCTCAAAAAC
>FUWD013229161.1_pt1 | contig 11085 bp, 10 predicted proteins | sample 1063281 | NCBI WGS metagenome assembly FUWD01 (sample SAMEA79048168, study PRJEB19326) | metagenome | biome: marine
CTCCGTTCTGTACAACAGCGAACGAATCGTAATCAGCTACAGTGAGCTTGTTCGATCCCGAACGTTGAGGAAGCGGAGCAACGTCGAAATTAAGATTCGGGTTTTTTCTTTTCATTTTTTTATAGTCGGACGCTTTTCCCATATAAATAGCTACATCGCCTTGCAAGAAAAGGTCTTGATCATTATCAAGAGACTTATTCCAAGAATAAAGGTCTCGGCTAGGATCCGAATACTGGGCATAAAACTTGAGAGCATTCTCAGCAGGTTGCAGGATCTGTCCTTGATCCTGGAGTGCAAGAACTGAGTCGTAAGAGACACCGACCGATCCATCACCGAAGACTTCTTCTGTTTTCCTTACAATCTGGTTTCCGGACTGTAGGATGAGGGCTGTAATAATATCTTTTGCATAGGTAATATTGTCATACTCACCAAGAGCAACCCCACTCTTATATACCGTTCCCAGATCATCTGTCACACTGAGCTCAGGGATGATACTCAAAAATTCAGTCCATGTCTTGGGAGGCTGAGCGATACCTGCTGAGGTGAAGATATCTTGATTCCAGTACATAACCAGAGGATCAGCGATTACGGGGAATGATCTTATCCCTGACAGATCTCGCGTTACTCCAGACCCTTGAGTATACGTCTCTTGGAAAATTCTTTCTGAGTACGTTTCGTAACTCACCGGAACGAGCTTATTCCAATTTCTAAAAATAGTATCATGATCAACAAAGATCACTCCAGGACCACTTCCTGTAGCAAGAGCTTCGACAAATTCTCGATCAAAAGTGCTTACATTTTTTTGGACGTATGTAATGTGATTCAAATCAACATACCCTGTAGACTCATCGAGTCCTGCGTCAAGAATCACTCCACGAAAATCAGCTTCTGGATAAAATCCCCAGATAGTAACAGGTTCGATTGTTTTTTTGGAACTTCCTTCGAATGTTGCAAAAAGAAGAATTCCAACGACTCCAGATATGATAGCAATTCCTAAGAAGATCCCCTGAAAGAGTGACATGTTTTTCATACTAATTGGATGTTAACTTATAGACTTGAGCATAATGATGAGGTCCTGTCTGAAGTTCTTTGAAATAGACAAACCCTGCTTCTATGAAAAGTGCCTGAGCTTGTTGCGGAGATACAATGTCATTATCGATCGGGCCGAGTCCACCGTGACTCTCTGTCCAATCAACAAAAAGTACTTCAGCGTGAGGCTTACAAATTCTTCTGAGTTCCTGAAGACAGGTCTTCTTGTCTTCAATCTGGAAGAGAGTGTTCGATAAAACAGCAACATCCAACGTATCATCTGCTATTTTTGTTCCACGTGCATGCTCAAGATCTCCCCAGAGATAGTTCACATTCGGAAAAGCACCGGCATGCTCCATATCTTTTTGAAGTCTTGTAAGTACTTCTTTTTGAATTTCTACAGCAAACACGACACCCTCTTCTCCCACAATCTCAGAGAGCGCTTTGGTGTAGTGTCCTGATCCCGCTCCGAGGTCGGCAACTTTCATTCCTGGCACAATATCAAGCTGATTGATAATTTCTGACGGCTGTGTAAAGATTTCCATTCTATAATGTTACCAAAGAAGCGATTTCATCGCCAGTGCGCAATTTCATAACTTTTACCCCTTGAGTTGCACGACCTTGTTCTGGAACTTCGTCAAGTCCAACTCGAACCACCTGACTTTTCTTTGAAATCGCGACAATTTCTGTTTGATTCTCAGTAATAACAGCAGCTGCAATTAAGTTCCCAATCTTAGCGGTTACATTAGCAGTCTTAATCCCCGAACCTCCACGACCCTGTACCTTGTACTCGCTAATGTCAGTTATTTTTCCATACCCTTGGGCCGTCATTACCATCAGTCCTGTTTTTTCTCCTGCCCGAACAACTCCAGCACCAACAATTCTGTCACCTTTCTTCAGTTTCATTCCAGCAACTCCTGCGGCTGAACGTCCCATTTGACGAACATCCTGTGCCTTGAATCTAATTGCTTGACCAGCCTGGCTCACCAGAACAGCCTCATCTTCATCTCTCATAAAGTGAGCAGCACGAAGACGATCATCATTCTTTAGTGTAATCGCAATGATTCCTGAACGTCTAACATCGTGGAAGTTCGCAGCATCAACTCGCTTTGCTACCCCATCCTTAGTAACCATAAGTACCGAAAGATCAGATGCCGTTTTAATATCGCTTGGCATTGGAAGAACCGAAGTCACCCATTCATCTTGATCAATTGAGATGAAGTTAACAACTGACTTTCCTCGAGTCGCTCGCTTCCCTTCTGGAATTTCATACATTTTGATCTTATACACCTTTCCTTTGTCGGTAAAGAATAAGAGATCGCTATGTGTTGAGGCTTTGAGGAATGTATGAATCACATCTTCTTCTTTCGACTTAAGATCAACAACACCAACTCCGCCACGTTTCTGTTGCTTGTATTCGTTAGGGTTGGTTCGCTTAATATACCCTCCACGCGTAAGAACCAGAATTGATTCTTCATCCGGAATCAAGTCTTCGAGTGAAATATTCTTAACTCCCCCTGGAACAACCTTGGTGCGTCGTGGATCAGAATGAGCCTCACGGATTGCTGCAGATTCTTCGAGGATTAAATCACGCATAGCTGTTTTGCTTTCGAGAAGTTTTCTCAAGCCCTTAATAATTCCTTGAATTGATTTGAGCTCTTCTTCAATCTTCAGCCGCTCAAGCCCAGCAAGTTTCTGGAGACGCATCTCGAGAATTGCTGTTGCCTGGATTTCGGAAAACTTGAACTTTTTTATTAAGTTAGCATGAGCTTCGGCACTATCTTTGGACCCTCTAATCAACGCAATAATTTCGTCAATGTGATCAAGGGCTTTTTTTAGTCCAATCAAAATATGCTCACGAGCTTCGGCTCTCCGGAGTTCATACTTCGTTCGTCTTGTTACGACATCGTATCGATGCTTCACAAACACCTCAAGCATATTCTTAAGCGACATCGTCTGAGGAATACCATCAACAAGGGCAACCATGTTGAAATGGAAGGCCTGTTCAAGCTGTGTGTGCTTATAGATTCCGTTCAGGACCGTCTGTGGTTGAGCAGTAGATTTCACCTCAATAACAACACGAATATCATCGGTCGATTCATCTCGAAGAGCTTTTATTCCATCAACCCTCTTGTCTCGGTGAATCTCAGCAATCTTCTGAATGAGGTCTGCTTTGTTCACGCGAAACGGCACCGAAGTAATGATGATATGGAATGAACCGTTCTTTTGCTCAATAATCTCAGCTTCTCCTCGAGTTACCACACCTCCACGCCCTGTCGAGTATGCGTGCTGAATGTCTTTTTTATTAAAAATAATTCCTCCAACGGGGAAATCTGGACCTTTGACGAACTTCAGAAGATCATCGGTTGTTGCTCCAGGATTCAAAAGAAGATGTTCGGTAGCCTGCATAATCTCTCCAAGGTTATGGGGAGGAATATTCGAAGCCATACCTACCGCAATCCCGAGTGTTCCATTAAGAAGAATCCCCGGAACAGCCGCAGGGAGCACAGATGGCTCTTGGAGGGTATTCTCGTAGTTAGGACGGAAATCTACGGTGTCTTTTTCAATATCAGTCAAAAGAAGCAAGGCTTTCTTTGACATCTTAGCCTCCGTGTATCTCGCCGCAGCAGGATTATCACCATCAATCGACCCGAAGTTCCCCTGTCCAATCACCAAAGGGTTTCTCGAAGAGAACTCCTGAATCATCGTCGCCATAGCGTCATACACAGAGGCATCTCCATGAGGATGATACTTACCAAGAACTTCACCGGTAATCGCCGCTGATTTTCGAGTCTTAGCTCCAGGATGAAGACCCATACCATGAAGGGCGTACAGAATTCTTCGGTGAACAGGTTTTAGTCCATCACGAGCATCAGGAAGCGCACGAGTTGTAATCACCGACATCGCATAATCAAGATATGACCGCTTCATCTCCTCAACAATTGGGGCATTGATGATTCGGCTTTCTTCGGTATTTTCTTCTGGAGATTCTGTATCTTTTTTCATAAAAAATTAAGTGAGGTTATCGCTTTTAATAAATAACTAAGACTGAAATGGCGACGACAAGAACCAAACAAGAAAAATCAGGATGGTAAATCCGAGCGAAATACCAAAGGCAATATGATGTTTTGTCCGATGATCTTTTTGTTGGAGTTTTTCGATGGTTTTTTTCATAAGAAAGTATTTATCTTTATACTACATGATAACAACAATTTCTCCTTGCTTATCCACAATATCCTTCTTTTTGATAGTGAGCTTATCAACAGGCTTCATACCCTCGACCCCAGCTTCCTTCAGGAAATTCTTAAGAGCGTCCTCGTCACCAACTCCATCATGGTGAATTGGAATAATTATCTTAGCCTCTCGCTTGACTGAAATGTCATACGCCTCCTTATAGCTAAGGACTCCATCATCTCCGATCGGAACAAGGAAAACATCCGCCGTCCCGAGCTCTTCTTTAGCTTCTGCTGATAGATCTGTCGTTCCAAGTGCTCCAAGGTAAGCAACCCTAATATCATCAAGTGTAAAGACATACATGGTGTTGATCGCCTCGACATCGTCATAGGTAGTCGTTGTGGCGAAGCCTTTGACGAAAAGATTTGAAACTTCATATTCTCCAGAACCTTTCACAACGAAAGGTTCTTTTCCGTTTCGAGTAACAGCCTCAATTCCGTTCATGTCGGGATGCCAGACACTTACGAATGCGACGTCCGCTCCGTACGAGGTACTTTTGAGCTTAGACTCTTTACTAATTGGGTTAAAAGCGAGTGTGAGATCTCCGTGAGAAATCTTAATTGACTCGGCTCCATGTGCAGTGATTATCATAGTGCTGGGATTATAGCATAACTCTGTGCGAGAAATATATTGTGGGGTGTGAGTAAGTGAGGTTTTGTTGGAGAGGTGTCATAAAATAAAAATGCTTAGGAATGTGTTATAGTTTTTATATATTTATTATGAACAGAAAAATTACTCTATTTATATTGATGATCTGGACTCTCATTCTTGTTATTTGCGACAGAAGAAAACATCTTTCACCAGGACCAGAGAAGCACCTTCTTTACGAAAATTATATTCCTTACGCAGGAATAAGTCACCATTCTTGGAACTTAAGAGCAATGGCAATTGAAGCACACCTAAGCAACAGGACTTTATGCGTTCCACCCTTCAGGCTCGCACATCATCATAATAATGATAAAAAAATAACATCACATATGTCAGAGTATTTTGATTACTCTCATGTTACGGTAGACGGCAAAAAGATTAAAATTACAACAGAGCCACCTTCTCGCTTCTGGAGATTATCGAGCAAACATTTTTTTCATAACAAAATGCTTCTCACAAGAAAAGAAGATGTCATCGTTAAAAATCTTATTTTTGCTCACTATGTACTCCTTGATGTTCTTTCTCCTCTTTATGCTCATTTTGCTACTCACAAAGTAACGCTCCCTCTCCATCCTGACCTCGTGAAACTTAAAAAGGAGGCAGCACAATCAATAATTGCGTTAAATTCAGTCTGGATCCATGTCCGAAGTGGTGATAAGAAGCAAAAGACACGTAAATACACAAGCCCAAATGCCATTCGGAATAAAATTAAAGAAATAGCTCCAGAAACAAGCTTGATCTATATTGCCACAGATGAGAAAAACCTTTCTCTTTTTGATTCTCTGAAAAAGACTACGAAGTTCTCTTTTATTCTGATATCCCTGTGCTCAAAAACCTCAAAGAAGAAGACAATTATAAGCTGTTCCTTGTTGAGCACGCATTGAAATCACATTTCACCAAAAGAATTGAGACTTTTTTTACGGACAGCCCTAATTGCGATGGTTTCTTGTGCCCTCTCAGTAAGCACTTATAGCTTTGACCTAGTTCTCACATTTAAATAACAAAAACCATTCACTGTACCCAGAAAACGCCTTTACTTCCCTTCTTTTCTGAGTATACTACCGTGTATAAAGTCTTAGACTTTTATTAGCCCCACGCCTTGGCTAACCTACTGAATTGACTGAAACTCCAGATCTGACTGATTTCCAACGTAGAACCAAAGCGCTAAAACATTCCTATGTCTACAAACACAGAATTAATGGATGGATTGTTCGAAGCAACCGCCAACCCCCCAGCAAATGGTGACGAGATCAGCGGAAAAGTGATTGGCCTTTCACATGCTGCACTTTATGTTGACCTCGCACCTTTTGGAACAGGAATTATTTACGGACGAGAATACATCATCGCTCGTGACCTTATTCGAAAGCTCCACCACGGAGACGACATCACCGCACGAGTTGTTGACATCAAGAACGAGGATGGATACACTGAACTATCTCTTAAGGAGGCCAAGCAGGCACTTGTTTGGGCTGAAGTAGATAGCGCAATCAAGAACAAAACTCCAATCGAGATCCCAGTTCAGGATGCGAACAAAGGTGGACTTATCATGAACTGGCAAGGTCTCCAAGGATTTCTTCCAGCTTCACAGCTTTCATCTAAGAACTACCCACGGGTTCAAGATGGTGATAAGGACAAGATTCTTTCACAACTGAAACAACTTGTTGACCAGAAACTCATGGTAACGATCATTGGAGCAAGTCAGATCGATGGAAAGCTTGTTTTCTCAGAAAAAGGAGGAGACACTACCATTGAGAAGCAAAAGAAGGTCGCCGAGTGTACGGTTGGGGACACATTCGAAGGAGAGGTTACCGGAATGGTGGACTTCGGAGTATTCGTCAAAATCGGAGATGGACTTGAGGGACTCGTGCACATCTCGGAGATGGACTGGGCACTTGTTGAAGATCCAAAGAAAGTTTACTCAGTTGGAGACAAGGTGAAAGTAAAAATCATTGAAGTCAAAGACGGAAAAGTTTCACTCTCAATCAAAGCACTTGCACCAAACCCTTGGCAAGAAGCTGCGAAACGATTCAAGAAGGGAGAACTTGTTGACGCTGTTGTTATCAAATACAACAAGCATGGAGCTCTTGCAGCTATCGAAGAAGGAGTTGCTGGTCTTATCCACATTTCAGAATTTGAAAACGAAGATGCTCTTCGAGAAAAACTTGAGCTTGGAAAAAGATACCAAACTAAGATAACTTTGTTTGACCCAATTGAACAAAAAATGACTCTAACTACTAAGCTCTCAGAAGATAAAGCTTAATTTATTAGAAAGATTCATAGAGTAGAAAAATCTGACGAAAGTTGGGTTTTTCTTTTATTCAAAAACCTCTGCTATACTTCCTGCACATGAAAACCTTCTTCTTACAGCGGAAATTTACTCTTTTTTTTATTATTCTCCTTGGTATAGGATCTTTTGTCTGGCAACGCACCCCAAATCCAATTACAGAAGCTTACCCATTCGGAGAGGCCAACTTCGGTATTAAAATCCCGGGAGACTTCTCTTTTATTATTCTTCCAGATACTCAGTACTACTCTCAAAAGCACCCCGAAATCCTCATGAGTCAGATGAATTGGATCAAAGATTTCCACCAAGAACTCAACACTCAAGCAGTAATCACCCTCGGAGACATCGTTCAGAGCCGTGATGACCGTGAAGAAGAATGGCAAAATGCCACAAAAGCCTATGACATCCTCGACAACACGAACCTCCCCTACAATGTTCTTCCTGGGAACCACGATATTAGTGAAAGTGGCGCCACAAAGCTATTTAATCGATACTTTCCTCCCGAACGATTCGATCAGAAGCCTTGGTACGGAGGAAACCACGATGGAACTAATCGAAACAACTTCATTACCTTCGACGTAGAAGGAATTGATTTTGTCGTGGTAAGTCTTGAATATTGTCCACCAGACAATGCCACTTTGTGGGCTCGGGAAGTTTTCGAAAGACACTCTGACAAAATTGGAGTTCTTGCGACACATGCTTACCTCAACGCAGTTGGAGTAAGATCAGAAGAGTGCAAACGATCAACACGTAGAGGTGACAACTCCGGGATGAACATTTGGGAAAAAGTAGTGAAGCCTTCTAAGAATGTCCAGATCGTTATGAATGGACATTTTCATGCAAAACAAGGAGGGACCTACCTCACTACAGAAGTTGATGATCGGACCGTCCATCAGATTATGTCGAATTATCAAGATTTTGAAAATGGAGGAAACGGATTCTTAAGAATTATGAGCTTCTTTATTGAGGGAGAAACCGTTCGAGTAAAAGCTTACTCACCTTTTACTGAGTCTTTTCTCACCGACTCTGTGAACAACTTCGAGTTTGAAATTGACGGACTTTCTTTATAAGAATGAGAACTTTCTACTTTACTTTACAAAATACTTGCTTTTTCCATTTGAAGTAGGTATAGTTTCAATGAAAAAATGAAGATAACAGAACAACCACAACAGTCAAGACCGCTAGACGAGTACACAATCCTCAACATCCTGCAGACTAGCCCGAACCTTGAATCCCACAAATCCATCACAAATGGATCTTTCAGAAAAAGAAGAGTTATTGAAAAAGTTCTTCTTCTTGGGAGAGCAAGCCGAGGAGCTCATAGACCGAAAGGCTCACGCAGAAGAGAAAGAAATTTTCTCGTAAAACTCCTTGATCTAGCCTTATGGATTTTCGGAATTTTGCTTTATTATGGTCAAGAAGAGATAAGAAAAATCTTCGAAAGCCAAGACCGGCAAGAAGATCGAGAGATGTCACGCCAGATCTTTTTGAAGGCAGTTAGGCAAGCTCAACGAGCAAATAGGACAATGCCCGAACGTACACCTTCAGGCGAGGAGCAAACGAAATCGATTACACTTTTTCTCTATCCCTGTATGGAACTGAGCGAGAAATATAATCGAATGAGATTCATTCGAGAAGGGATGAATTCATGCCCGAGTATCCTTGTGTCTTTTAGTCACAACTTCAACGGGAGAACTGTAACGATCTTTTTCAAGAGGACTACACAGTTTAATCTATGGGAGCTGCAGAAAGCGATTGATTACTCGCGTGAGGATACAATTTTTCTTCCGTGATGAAAGACTCCCCCATAGCAAAAGCACCCATGAATCTAATTCGATGGGTGCTTTTTTTATATTTATTTTTGTAAGATTTTCTCACTACTTACTTCGGATTTTTTATTTATTCCTGATCACTTCTTTTAATCTCTCAATTCCAAGATCAACAAGATCGTCATGAGCATCGTTGGTTTCGAATGGTTTCAGAACAAAATCAGAGACCATGCTCTTGTGGGCAAATTTGATCACTCGACCATCTTCGTCCGCGAGACCGATCCCGATCCTTACTCGATCAAACTCTTTAGATCCAAGTGTTTCGATAATAGAGGTAACCCCCCTGTTTCCTCCAGGGCCGCGCTTTGTTGTGTTCTTGACTTCGCCTTCAGGAACATCAAGCTCATCATGAACTACAATAAGACTCTGAATGTCTGATTCTTGCTTGAGAACATGGGAAAGTGCCCTTCCTGACTTATTCATGAAGGTCAAAGGGATAATACACATAATATCCTCTCCATTAAATTCCCCTGTTGATTGACGGAAGTCACCATGGGCCGGAGTGTACCAAGAAGAAAAGCCACTCATGCGAGCAAACTCCTCGACAGCATCTTGCCCAATATTATGCCGAGTCTTTTCATATTCTTTTCCTGGATTTCCGAGTCCGACAATATATTTCATACAGGTATAATACAACTTATAGTAGCTTTGTGTCAATACTCTTTGTGTAGTATACTCTTTTCATGAAACCTCAACCCTCAGAATCTCAGAACCTTGACCTGCGTGAAGAAGAAAGCCCACAAGAAAAGTCTTCTTTTTGGAAGGACGTCATCCAGCTTATTTTTATTATTGTTTTTATTGTAATTCCTTTTCGAATCTTCATTGCGCAACCCTTCATCGTAAGTGGGACCTCAATGCAACCTGGATTCCAAGATCGTGATTACTTAATCGTTGACCAACTGAGCTATCGGCTTGGTGACCCAGAACGTGGAGATGTTGTTATTTTCAAATATCCCAATAACACGAAAGTCTTCTATATCAAAAGAATCATCGGTCTTCCTGGCGATATCGTTACTGTCCGAGACAAAGAAGTCTATATTGAGACACCATCATCAGAAGAAAAGATTAAAATTAAGGAACCATATATTGACTCTTTCAGACCGGAAGATAGCAGAACACTCCTTCTTAGTGATCAATATTACGTAATGGGTGACAATAGACTTGTCAGCTCAGACTCAAGAGTTTGGGGACCACTTGATCGAGAATTTATCACAGGACGAGCATTCTTAAGACTCTTCCCTTTCAACAAAATTGACGTTCTTCCAGAAGATCACAAAACATACTCACCTTCACTCTAATTATCTATCTTTTCTTATTAATCTCTTAAAAATATTATGGCAAAAAAAACAACACTGAAGACAAATACGTACGTCATCTCGCAATACTTTGGATTCGAATCTATTGACCTTCCTCATGTAACAAAAGAAGATATTGAGCTTTCTGCTACTAAAGTGAAAAAGACTGACGAGGACTTCCTGGACGACCATATTCCGCCCGTTGAAGAACATATGGCTCTTTTACGTATGTACAAAGATCAAGGGTACACAGAAAAGCCACACCCAATCATGTCATATCATGAAGGGCAGGTTCGTGGAGGACACAAAAAGAAGCGAAAGAAAGATACTGAGAACCACCACCACCTCCATATTATTGGAACCCCGAAAAGTATCGCTGAGACAACACTCATTCAAAGCTCACTTGCGATTCTTGAAGAAGAGGGGTACGGGGACGTTACAGTAAGTCTTAATAGTATTGGTGACACTGAGTCGGCAAAAGAGCACAAAAAAGAACTTACCGCTCACTTGCGAAAACACATCAACGATATGAACTCAACATGTCGAGAACTCTTCAAAAAAGGAGTCCATTCTGTTGTTGCATGCAAGAGTCTTCCCAAGAGTATTAAGGAAACAACTCCAGACCCAATAAGCTACCTCCCTGATGCTTGTTGTAAGCATCTTCAAGAAGTTGTTGAGTTCCTCGAAAAGAGTGAAGTACCCTATGAAATCAACAAGAACATCTTAGGAAACCCTCACTACGCTACTGATACGATCTTCACACTTC
>FUWD013308937.1_pt3 | contig 11085 bp, 10 predicted proteins | sample 1063281 | NCBI WGS metagenome assembly FUWD01 (sample SAMEA79048168, study PRJEB19326) | metagenome | biome: marine
GAAGTGTGAAGATCGTATCAGTAGCGTAGTGAGGGTTTCCTAAGATGTTCTTGTTGATTTCATAGGGTACTTCACTCTTTTCGAGGAACTCAACAACTTCTTGAAGATGCTTACAACAAGCATCAGGGAGGTAGCTTATTGGGTCTGGAGTTGTTTCCTTAATACTCTTGGGAAGACTCTTGCATGCAACAACAGAATGGACTCCTTTTTTGAAGAGTTCTCGACATGTTGAGTTCATATCGTTGATGTGTTTTCGCAAGTGAGCGGTAAGTTCTTTTTTGTGCTCTTTTGCCGACTCAGTGTCACCAATACTATTAAGACTTACTGTAACGTCCCCGTACCCCTCTTCTTCAAGAATCGCAAGTGAGCTTTGAATGAGTGTTGTCTCAGCGATACTTTTCGGGGTTCCAATAATATGGAGGTGGTGGTGGTTCTCAGTATCTTTCTTTCGCTTCTTTTTGTGTCCTCCACGAACCTGCCCTTCATGATATGACATGATTGGGTGTGGCTTTTCTGTGTACCCTTGATCTTTGTACATACGTAAAAGAGCCATATGTTCTTCAACGGGCGGAATATGGTCGTCCAGGAAGTCCTCGTCAGTCTTTTTCACTTTAGTAGCAGAAAGCTCAATATCTTCTTTTGTTACATGAGGAAGGTCAATAGATTCGAATCCAAAGTATTGCGAGATGACGTACGTATTTGTCTTCAGTGTTGTTTTTTTTGCCATAATATTTTTAAGAGATTAATAAGAAAAGATAGATAATTAGAGTGAAGGTGAGTATGTTTTGTGATCTTCTGGAAGAACGTCAATTTTGTTGAAAGGGAAGAGTCTTAAGAATGCTCGTCCTGTGATAAATTCTCGATCAAGTGGTCCCCAAACTCTTGAGTCTGAGCTGACAAGTCTATTGTCACCCATTACGTAATATTGATCACTAAGAAGGAGTGTTCTGCTATCTTCCGGTCTGAAAGAGTCAATATATGGTTCCTTAATTTTAATCTTTTCTTCTGATGATGGTGTCTCAATATAGACTTCTTTGTCTCGGACAGTAACGATATCGCCAGGAAGACCGATGATTCTTTTGATATAGAAGACTTTCGTGTTATTGGGATATTTGAAAATAACAACATCTCCACGTTCTGGGTCACCAAGCCGATAGCTCAGTTGGTCAACGATTAAGTAATCACGATCTTGGAATCCAGGTTGCATTGAGGTCCCACTTACGATGAAGGGTTGCGCAATGAAGATTCGAAAAGGAATTACAATAAAAACAATAATAAAAATAAGCTGGATGACGTCCTTCCAAAAAGAAGACTTTTCTTGTGGGCTTTCTTCTTCACGCAGGTCAAGGTTCTGAGATTCTGAGGGTTGAGGTTTCATGAAAAGAGTATACTACACAAAGAGTATTGACACAAAGCTACTATAAGTTGTATTATACCTGTATGAAATATATTGTCGGACTCGGAAATCCAGGAAAAGAATATGAAAAGACTCGGCATAATATTGGGCAAGATGCTGTCGAGGAGTTTGCTCGCATGAGTGGCTTTTCTTCTTGGTACACTCCGGCCCATGGTGACTTCCGTCAATCAACAGGGGAATTTAATGGAGAGGATATTATGTGTATTATCCCTTTGACCTTCATGAATAAGTCAGGAAGGGCACTTTCCCATGTTCTCAAGCAAGAATCAGACATTCAGAGTCTTATTGTAGTTCATGATGAGCTTGATGTTCCTGAAGGCGAAGTCAAGAACACAACAAAGCGCGGCCCTGGAGGAAACAGGGGGGTTACCTCTATTATCGAAACACTTGGATCTAAAGAGTTTGATCGAGTAAGGATCGGGATCGGTCTCGCGGACGAAGATGGTCGAGTGATCAAATTTGCCCACAAGAGCATGGTCTCTGATTTTGTTCTGAAACCATTCGAAACCAACGATGCTCATGACGATCTTGTTGATCTTGGAATTGAGAGATTAAAAGAAGTGATCAGGAATAAATAAAAAATCCGAAGTAAGTAGTGAGAAAATCTTACAAAAATAAATATAAAAAAAGCACCCATCGAATTAGATTCATGGGTGCTTTTGCTATGGGGGAGTCTTTCATCACGGAAGAAAAATTGTATCCTCACGCGAGTAATCAATCGCTTTCTGCAGCTCCCATAGATTAAACTGTGTAGTCCTCTTGAAAAAGATCGTTACAGTTCTCCCGTTGAAGTTGTGACTAAAAGACACAAGGATACTCGGGCATGAATTCATCCCTTCTCGAATGAATCTCATTCGATTATATTTCTCGCTCAGTTCCATACAGGGATAGAGAAAAAGTGTAATCGATTTCGTTTGCTCCTCGCCTGAAGGTGTACGTTCGGGCATTGTCCTATTTGCTCGTTGAGCTTGCCTAACTGCCTTCAAAAAGATCTGGCGTGACATCTCTCGATCTTCTTGCCGGTCTTGGCTTTCGAAGATTTTTCTTATCTCTTCTTGACCATAATAAAGCAAAATTCCGAAAATCCATAAGGCTAGATCAAGGAGTTTTACGAGAAAATTTCTTTCTCTTCTGCGTGAGCCTTTCGGTCTATGAGCTCCTCGGCTTGCTCTCCCAAGAAGAAGAACTTTTTCAATAACTCTTCTTTTTCTGAAAGATCCATTTGTGATGGATTTGTGGGATTCAAGGTTCGGGCTAGTCTGCAGGATGTTGAGGATTGTGTACTCGTCTAGCGGTCTTGACTGTTGTGGTTGTTCTGTTATCTTCATTTTTTCATTGAAACTATACCTACTTCAAATGGAAAAAGCAAGTATTTTGTAAAGTAAAGTAGAAAGTTCTCATTCTTATAAAGAAAGTCCGTCAATTTCAAACTCGAAGTTGTTCACAGAGTCGGTGAGAAAAGACTCAGTAAAAGGTGAGTAAGCTTTTACTCGAACGGTTTCTCCCTCAATAAAGAAGCTCATAATTCTTAAGAATCCGTTTCCTCCATTTTCAAAATCTTGATAATTCGACATAATCTGATGGACGGTCCGATCATCAACTTCTGTAGTGAGGTAGGTCCCTCCTTGTTTTGCATGAAAATGTCCATTCATAACGATCTGGACATTCTTAGAAGGCTTCACTACTTTTTCCCAAATGTTCATCCCGGAGTTGTCACCTCTACGTGTTGATCGTTTGCACTCTTCTGATCTTACTCCAACTGCGTTGAGGTAAGCATGTGTCGCAAGAACTCCAATTTTGTCAGAGTGTCTTTCGAAAACTTCCCGAGCCCACAAAGTGGCATTGTCTGGTGGACAATATTCAAGACTTACCACGACAAAATCAATTCCTTCTACGTCGAAGGTAATGAAGTTGTTTCGATTAGTTCCATCGTGGTTTCCTCCGTACCAAGGCTTCTGATCGAATCGTTCGGGAGGAAAGTATCGATTAAATAGCTTTGTGGCGCCACTTTCACTAATATCGTGGTTCCCAGGAAGAACATTGTAGGGGAGGTTCGTGTTGTCGAGGATGTCATAGGCTTTTGTGGCATTTTGCCATTCTTCTTCACGGTCATCACGGCTCTGAACGATGTCTCCGAGGGTGATTACTGCTTGAGTGTTGAGTTCTTGGTGGAAATCTTTGATCCAATTCATCTGACTCATGAGGATTTCGGGGTGCTTTTGAGAGTAGTACTGAGTATCTGGAAGAATAATAAAAGAGAAGTCTCCCGGGATTTTAATACCGAAGTTGGCCTCTCCGAATGGGTAAGCTTCTGTAATTGGATTTGGGGTGCGTTGCCAGACAAAAGATCCTATACCAAGGAGAATAATAAAAAAAAGAGTAAATTTCCGCTGTAAGAAGAAGGTTTTCATGTGCAGGAAGTATAGCAGAGGTTTTTGAATAAAAGAAAAACCCAACTTTCGTCAGATTTTTCTACTCTATGAATCTTTCTAATAAATTAAGCTTTATCTTCTGAGAGCTTAGTAGTTAGAGTCATTTTTTGTTCAATTGGGTCAAACAAAGTTATCTTAGTTTGGTATCTTTTTCCAAGCTCAAGTTTTTCTCGAAGAGCATCTTCGTTTTCAAATTCTGAAATGTGGATAAGACCAGCAACTCCTTCTTCGATAGCTGCAAGAGCTCCATGCTTGTTGTATTTGATAACAACAGCGTCAACAAGTTCTCCCTTCTTGAATCGTTTCGCAGCTTCTTGCCAAGGGTTTGGTGCAAGTGCTTTGATTGAGAGTGAAACTTTTCCGTCTTTGACTTCAATGATTTTTACTTTCACCTTGTCTCCAACTGAGTAAACTTTCTTTGGATCTTCAACAAGTGCCCAGTCCATCTCCGAGATGTGCACGAGTCCCTCAAGTCCATCTCCGATTTTGACGAATACTCCGAAGTCCACCATTCCGGTAACCTCTCCTTCGAATGTGTCCCCAACCGTACACTCGGCGACCTTCTTTTGCTTCTCAATGGTAGTGTCTCCTCCTTTTTCTGAGAAAACAAGCTTTCCATCGATCTGACTTGCTCCAATGATCGTTACCATGAGTTTCTGGTCAACAAGTTGTTTCAGTTGTGAAAGAATCTTGTCCTTATCACCATCTTGAACCCGTGGGTAGTTCTTAGATGAAAGCTGTGAAGCTGGAAGAAATCCTTGGAGACCTTGCCAGTTCATGATAAGTCCACCTTTGTTCGCATCCTGAACTGGGATCTCGATTGGAGTTTTGTTCTTGATTGCGCTATCTACTTCAGCCCAAACAAGTGCCTGCTTGGCCTCCTTAAGAGATAGTTCAGTGTATCCATCCTCGTTCTTGATGTCAACAACTCGTGCGGTGATGTCGTCTCCGTGGTGGAGCTTTCGAATAAGGTCACGAGCGATGATGTATTCTCGTCCGTAAATAATTCCTGTTCCAAAAGGTGCGAGGTCAACATAAAGTGCAGCATGTGAAAGGCCAATCACTTTTCCGCTGATCTCGTCACCATTTGCTGGGGGGTTGGCGGTTGCTTCGAACAATCCATCCATTAATTCTGTGTTTGTAGACATAGGAATGTTTTAGCGCTTTGGTTCTACGTTGGAAATCAGTCAGATCTGGAGTTTCAGTCAATTCAGTAGGTTAGCCAAGGCGTGGGGCTAATAAAAGTCTAAGACTTTATACACGGTAGTATACTCAGAAAAGAAGGGAAGTAAAGGCGTTTTCTGGGTACAGTGAATGGTTTTTGTTATTTAAATGTGAGAACTAGGTCAAAGCTATAAGTGCTTACTGAGAGGGCACAAGAAACCATCGCAATTAGGGCTGTCCGTAAAAAAAGTCTCAATTCTTTTGGTGAAATGTGATTTCAATGCGTGCTCAACAAGGAACAGCTTATAATTGTCTTCTTCTTTGAGGTTTTTGAGCACAGGGATATCAGAATAAAAGAGAACTTCGTAGTCTTTTTCAGAGAATCAAAAAGAGAAAGGTTTTTCTCATCTGTGGCAATATAGATCAAGCTTGTTTCTGGAGCTATTTCTTTAATTTTATTCCGAATGGCATTTGGGCTTGTGTATTTACGTGTCTTTTGCTTCTTATCACCACTTCGGACATGGATCCAGACTGAATTTAACGCAATTATTGATTGTGCTGCCTCCTTTTTAAGTTTCACGAGGTCAGGATGGAGAGGGAGCGTTACTTTGTGAGTAGCAAAATGAGCATAAAGAGGAGAAAGAACATCAAGGAGTACATAGTGAGCAAAAATAAGATTTTTAACGATGACATCTTCTTTTCTTGTGAGAAGCATTTTGTTATGAAAAAAATGTTTGCTCGATAATCTCCAGAAGCGAGAAGGTGGCTCTGTTGTAATTTTAATCTTTTTGCCGTCTACCGTAACATGAGAGTAATCAAAATACTCTGACATATGTGATGTTATTTTTTTATCATTATTATGATGATGTGCGAGCCTGAAGGGTGGAACGCATAAAGTCCTGTTGCTTAGGTGTGCTTCAATTGCCATTGCTCTTAAGTTCCAAGAATGGTGACTTATTCCTGCGTAAGGAATATAATTTTCGTAAAGAAGGTGCTTCTCTGGTCCTGGTGAAAGATGTTTTCTTCTGTCGCAAATAACAAGAATGAGAGTCCAGATCATCAATATAAATAGAGTAATTTTTCTGTTCATAATAAATATATAAAAACTATAACACATTCCTAAGCATTTTTATTTTATGACACCTCTCCAACAAAACCTCACTTACTCACACCCCACAATATATTTCTCGCACAGAGTTATGCTATAATCCCAGCACTATGATAATCACTGCACATGGAGCCGAGTCAATTAAGATTTCTCACGGAGATCTCACACTCGCTTTTAACCCAATTAGTAAAGAGTCTAAGCTCAAAAGTACCTCGTACGGAGCGGACGTCGCATTCGTAAGTGTCTGGCATCCCGACATGAACGGAATTGAGGCTGTTACTCGAAACGGAAAAGAACCTTTCGTTGTGAAAGGTTCTGGAGAATATGAAGTTTCAAATCTTTTCGTCAAAGGCTTCGCCACAACGACTACCTATGACGATGTCGAGGCGATCAACACCATGTATGTCTTTACACTTGATGATATTAGGGTTGCTTACCTTGGAGCACTTGGAACGACAGATCTATCAGCAGAAGCTAAAGAAGAGCTCGGGACGGCGGATGTTTTCCTTGTTCCGATCGGAGATGATGGAGTCCTTAGCTATAAGGAGGCGTATGACATTTCAGTCAAGCGAGAGGCTAAGATAATTATTCCAATTCACCATGATGGAGTTGGTGACGAGGACGCTCTTAAGAATTTCCTGAAGGAAGCTGGGGTCGAGGGTATGAAGCCTGTTGATAAGCTCACTATCAAAAAGAAGGATATTGTGGATAAGCAAGGAGAAATTGTTGTTATCATGTAGTATAAAGATAAATACTTTCTTATGAAAAAAACCATCGAAAAACTCCAACAAAAAGATCATCGGACAAAACATCATATTGCCTTTGGTATTTCGCTCGGATTTACCATCCTGATTTTTCTTGTTTGGTTCTTGTCGTCGCCATTTCAGTCTTAGTTATTTATTAAAAGCGATAACCTCACTTAATTTTTTATGAAAAAAGATACAGAATCTCCAGAAGAAAATACCGAAGAAAGCCGAATCATCAATGCCCCAATTGTTGAGGAGATGAAGCGGTCATATCTTGATTATGCGATGTCGGTGATTACAACTCGTGCGCTTCCTGATGCTCGTGATGGACTAAAACCTGTTCACCGAAGAATTCTGTACGCCCTTCATGGTATGGGTCTTCATCCTGGAGCTAAGACTCGAAAATCAGCGGCGATTACCGGTGAAGTTCTTGGTAAGTATCATCCTCATGGAGATGCCTCTGTGTATGACGCTATGGCGACGATGATTCAGGAGTTCTCTTCGAGAAACCCTTTGGTGATTGGACAGGGGAACTTCGGGTCGATTGATGGTGATAATCCTGCTGCGGCGAGATACACGGAGGCTAAGATGTCAAAGAAAGCCTTGCTTCTTTTGACTGATATTGAAAAAGACACCGTAGATTTCCGTCCTAACTACGAGAATACCCTCCAAGAGCCATCTGTGCTCCCTGCGGCTGTTCCGGGGATTCTTCTTAATGGAACACTCGGGATTGCGGTAGGTATGGCTTCGAATATTCCTCCCCATAACCTTGGAGAGATTATGCAGGCTACCGAACATCTTCTTTTGAATCCTGGAGCAACAACCGATGATCTTCTGAAGTTCGTCAAAGGTCCAGATTTCCCCGTTGGAGGAATTATTTTTAATAAAAAAGACATTCAGCACGCATACTCGACAGGGCGTGGAGGTGTGGTAACTCGAGGAGAAGCTGAGATTATTGAGCAAAAGAACGGTTCATTCCATATCATCATTACTTCGGTGCCGTTTCGCGTGAACAAAGCAGACCTCATTCAGAAGATTGCTGAGATTCACCGAGACAAGAGGGTTGATGGAATAAAAGCTCTTCGAGATGAATCGACCGATGATATTCGTGTTGTTATTGAGGTGAAATCTACTGCTCAACCACAGACGGTCCTGAACGGAATCTATAAGCACACACAGCTTGAACAGGCCTTCCATTTCAACATGGTTGCCCTTGTTGATGGTATTCCTCAGACGATGTCGCTTAAGAATATGCTTGAGGTGTTTGTGAAGCATCGATACGATGTCGTAACAAGACGAACGAAGTATGAACTCCGGAGAGCCGAAGCTCGTGAGCATATTTTGATTGGACTAAAAAAAGCCCTTGATCACATTGACGAAATTATTGCGTTGATTAGAGGGTCCAAAGATAGTGCCGAAGCTCATGCTAACTTAATAAAAAAGTTCAAGTTTTCCGAAATCCAGGCAACAGCAATTCTCGAGATGCGTCTCCAGAAACTTGCTGGGCTTGAGCGGCTGAAGATTGAAGAAGAGCTCAAATCAATTCAAGGAATTATTAAGGGCTTGAGAAAACTTCTCGAAAGCAAAACAGCTATGCGTGATTTAATCCTCGAAGAATCTGCAGCAATCCGTGAGGCTCATTCTGATCCACGACGCACCAAGGTTGTTCCAGGGGGAGTTAAGAATATTTCACTCGAAGACTTGATTCCGGATGAAGAATCAATTCTGGTTCTTACGCGTGGAGGGTATATTAAGCGAACCAACCCTAACGAATACAAGCAACAGAAACGTGGCGGAGTTGGTGTTGTTGATCTTAAGTCGAAAGAAGAAGATGTGATTCATACATTCCTCAAAGCCTCAACACATAGCGATCTCTTATTCTTTACCGACAAAGGAAAGGTGTATAAGATCAAAATGTATGAAATTCCAGAAGGGAAGCGAGCGACTCGAGGAAAGTCAGTTGTTAACTTCATCTCAATTGATCAAGATGAATGGGTGACTTCGGTTCTTCCAATGCCAAGCGATATTAAAACGGCATCTGATCTTTCGGTACTTATGGTTACTAAGGATGGGGTAGCAAAGCGAGTTGATGCTGCGAACTTCCACGATGTTAGACGTTCAGGAATCATTGCGATTACACTAAAGAATGATGATCGTCTTCGTGCTGCTCACTTTATGAGAGATGAAGATGAGGCTGTTCTGGTGAGCCAGGCTGGTCAAGCAATTAGATTCAAGGCACAGGATGTTCGTCAAATGGGACGTTCAGCCGCAGGAGTTGCTGGAATGAAACTGAAGAAAGGTGACAGAATTGTTGGTGCTGGAGTTGTTCGGGCAGGAGAAAAAACAGGACTGATGGTAATGACGGCCCAAGGGTATGGAAAAATAACTGACATTAGCGAGTACAAGGTACAGGGTCGTGGAGGTTCGGGGATTAAGACTGCTAATGTAACCGCTAAGATTGGGAACTTAATTGCAGCTGCTGTTATTACTGAGAATCAAACAGAAATTGTCGCGATTTCAAAGAAAAGTCAGGTGGTTCGAGTTGGACTTGACGAAGTTCCAGAACAAGGTCGTGCAACTCAAGGGGTAAAAGTTATGAAATTGCGCACTGGCGATGAAATCGCTTCTTTGGTAACATTATAGAATGGAAATCTTTACACAGCCGTCAGAAATTATCAATCAGCTTGATATTGTGCCAGGAATGAAAGTTGCCGACCTCGGAGCGGGATCAGGACACTACACCAAAGCGCTCTCTGAGATTGTGGGAGAAGAGGGTGTCGTGTTTGCTGTAGAAATTCAAAAAGAAGTACTTACAAGACTTCAAAAAGATATGGAGCATGCCGGTGCTTTTCCGAATGTGAACTATCTCTGGGGAGATCTTGAGCATGCACGTGGAACAAAAATAGCAGATGATACGTTGGATGTTGCTGTTTTATCGAACACTCTCTTCCAGATTGAAGACAAGAAGACCTGTCTTCAGGAACTCAGAAGAATTTGTAAGCCTCACGCTGAAGTACTTTTTGTTGATTGGACAGAGAGTCACGGTGGACTCGGCCCGATCGATAATGACATTGTATCTCCGCAACAAGCTCAGGCACTTTTCATAGAAGCAGGGTTTGTCTATTTCAAAGAACTTCAGACAGGACCTCATCATTATGCTCAAGTCTATAAGTTAACATCCAATTAGTATGAAAAACATGTCACTCTTTCAGGGGATCTTCTTAGGAATTGCTATCATATCTGGAGTCGTTGGAATTCTTCTTTTTGCAACATTCGAAGGAAGTTCCAAAAAAACAATCGAACCTGTTACTATCTGGGGATTTTATCCAGAAGCTGATTTTCGTGGAGTGATTCTTGACGCAGGACTCGATGAGTCTACAGGGTATGTTGATTTGAATCACATTACATACGTCCAAAAAAATGTAAGCACTTTTGATCGAGAATTTGTCGAAGCTCTTGCTACAGGAAGTGGTCCTGGAGTGATCTTTGTTGATCATGATACTATTTTTAGAAATTGGAATAAGCTCGTTCCGGTGAGTTACGAAACGTACTCAGAAAGAATTTTCCAAGAGACGTATACTCAAGGGTCTGGAGTAACGCGAGATCTGTCAGGGATAAGATCATTCCCCGTAATCGCTGATCCTCTGGTTATGTACTGGAATCAAGATATCTTCACCTCAGCAGGTATCGCTCAGCCTCCCAAGACATGGACTGAATTTTTGAGTATCATCCCTGAGCTCAGTGTGACAGATGATCTGGGAACGGTATATAAGAGTGGGGTTGCTCTTGGTGAGTATGACAATATTACCTATGCAAAAGATATTATTACAGCCCTCATCCTACAGTCCGGAAACCAGATTGTAAGGAAAACAGAAGAAGTCTTCGGTGATGGATCGGTCGGTGTCTCTTACGACTCAGTTCTTGCACTCCAGGATCAAGGACAGATCCTGCAACCTGCTGAGAATGCTCTCAAGTTTTATGCCCAGTATTCGGATCCTAGCCGAGACCTTTATTCTTGGAATAAGTCTCTTGATAATGATCAAGACCTTTTCTTGCAAGGCGATGTAGCTATTTATATGGGAAAAGCGTCCGACTATAAAAAAATGAAAAGAAAAAACCCGAATCTTAATTTCGACGTTGCTCCGCTTCCTCAACGTTCGGGATCGAACAAGCTCACTGTAGCTGATTACGATTCGTTCGCTGTTGTACAGAACGGAG
>FUWD012873223.1_pt1 | contig 11081 bp, 13 predicted proteins | sample 1063281 | NCBI WGS metagenome assembly FUWD01 (sample SAMEA79048168, study PRJEB19326) | metagenome | biome: marine
GTTATATATTTTCCATCTGGAGAATAAGAAGGAGAAGTATCAATTGATGGATGATTTGTAATTTGTTCAACAATCCTATTTTCCAAATCCATTACATAAATATCCGATTTACCATCTTTTGCAAAACTCATAATTATTTTTTTTCCATCCGGTGAGAATCTGGGAGCAAATGTCATTCCAGGAAAGTCACCTACAACTTCTTGAATTCCGGTTTCAATATCTAACAAATAAACTCTAGGTAAATTTCTAAAATAAGATAGATAAGTAACCATTTGATTAGTTGGATTAAATCTTGGAGTCAATACTAGTTCATTTCCTAAAGTTAAATATTTTGTGTTAAATCCATCTTGATCCATTATCGCAAGTTTTTTTACTCTTTGTGTTTTTAGACCTTCCTCTGATACATAAATAATTCTTGTATCAAAATAACCTTTTTCACCAGTTAATCTTTCATAAACTTTATCTGTAATAATATGTCCAACCCTTCTCCAATTATTTGGAACCGTTGTAAAAGCCAAAGCCAACATTTCTCTACCTGCTAAAACATCCCAAAGTCTAAATTCCACTTTTAACTTTCCGTTATCTATTGATACTTTTCCAGTAATCAGTGCTTGAGCTTTAATTAAAGCCCAGTCCTCAAATCTAGGCTTAAGATGAGCTATATCTGGTTTTTGTAAAAAAGCATCCTTGCTTAACGGGTTAAATAATCCTGACTGTTTTAAATTATTTTCAACAACTTTGGAAATCTCTGAGCCTAGATCATCCAAGTTTAATTCTCTTTGAAACTCATTTTTTGATTTTTTATCCTGAAAAAGTGGTGAAACTGCTACTGGTAAAGGATTTAAATTTCCTCTTGTAATATCAACTTCAATTAGAGAGTATGAATTAGTTGTTTTTAAAAGAAATAATAAACATATTATAGTTAATAATTTTAATTTATCCATTATCCTCCCAACATCTCTCTTGCGTCAAAATTAAGCTGTAGATCCTTCCATCTTTCGTAACCACTCGTTGGAACTCTTAATGGCTGACATAATTGGACAGCTCTAAGAGCACTTTCCGCAAGAACTTTGAAAAAGCCCTGACCTGGCATATTCATTCTTGCATGATCTAGTATTTCTGTTTTTATCAATGTTCCATCCGGTTTTAATTTTAATTTAATTCTAACTAATAAATTTTCATTATATGGTAAACCCAAAGGTACGCTCCAACAACCAAAAATTTGTGCTTTTAATGCATCTTCTTCACTAAGTGTTAATTTCGAATTATCCATAGAAGAGTCTTGTGATTGACTAATTTTATTTTTCTTTTTATTGGTTTCGCCAAAATCTTCCATTGATTTGTCAATTAATGCAGCAATATTATTTGGATCAAATAACTCTTTTTTTTCAAATTCAGATACTTGTTTAACTTTGACATCTTTAATATTAGGTTTTATTAGTGATGTAATTTTTTTTAAATCTTTGTCTTTTTTAATCTCTTTTGATGGTTTTTGTTTTTTTTCTTCTTCAAGCTGAACTTTTTCCTTTTTTTTGTCTGGCATGGCAATAGATTCTAATTTTTCTTTTTTTACTTTTTTCAATTTTTTTTCAGGCGTTGGAGTTTTTTTGGCAGCTAACTCTTTTATTATTTCATTTTTTTTATCTAAATTAACCTCTTTATTTTCTTCTTTTTTGATTTTTTTTGGTGGCGCTTGATCTGACGCTAATTTTTCATTTTTTTTTTATTTTTTTCAATTATTTTTTTTGCCTTAGGTGCGTAAGGAATATTTGTAAAATCTGCAATTTGTATAAGTTCAACTGAAATTAATGGAGGAACATCAATTGGTTTTGAAATAAAAGGCAGTGTTAAAATGCTTAATAAAATTATTCCTAAATGAAAACCTGAGGAAATAAATAAACTTTTGTGCACAACTATCTTTCTTTATAAGGTTCCGAAATTAGTGCTACTTTAGTAAATCCTGAACCTGAAAGCATACCCATAATTTCAAGAACTCTTCCATAATTTATTGTTTTGTCTCCTCTAACGTAAATTCTTGTATTTGTTCTATTATTTGAAACAGCAAGAATTTTTGCAATTATTTTTTCGTATTTAACCTTTGTTTCTTGAATAAATATTTCTCCCTTGGCATTAATAGTTATTGTTAAAGGCTCTGTTTCTTCTGGCAAAGTATCCGCTGAAGTTTCCGGCAAATCAACTTGAACTCCAACGGTTAGCAGCGGAGCAGTTACCATAAAAATAATTAAAAGGACAAGCATCACATCAACAAATGGAGTTACATTTATTTCGCTAATAGGTTCTTTTTTTGAATGTCTTAACTTGAATGCCATTCTAAATTATTGATATAAATCTTTTCGAGAAGTTTTCTAATTTTTGAGAATATTTTTTTGAATCATTATTAAACTTATTGTATGCAACTACGGCAGGAATAGCAGCCAACAAACCAAGTGCAGTTGCAAATAATGCTTCGGCTATACCAGGAGCAACAATTGCAAGGCTAGTGTTTCTTGAGATAGCTATTGATTGAAAAGAATTCATAATACCCCAAACAGTTCCGAATAAACCAATAAATGGTGCTGTCGAACCAACAGAAGCCAAAAAGGTATAATTTTTATCAACAACACTCATTTGTTTTTCAATGTTAACTTCAAGTGTACCTGTTAATCTTTCATTTAGATTAGATCTAGATCTAGACTTCATTACAGTTTGCATTGAGCTTTTAAAAAGTTTTGCCATTGGATCATCTATTGTTGCTGGTAAACTGTTATAAAATGTTTCTGCAGATTTAGACTTCCAAAACTTTTCCTCAAATTCTTCAGCATTTTTATTAATTTTTCTAAACATTATTATTTTGTCAAAGATTATCGCCCAAGAATAAACTGAACTTGCTATTAGTATTATTATTACTGATTTTACAATTATGTCTGCTCTTAAAAATAAACCTATTATCGAAAAATCGGTATTACTTGCAAGACCAACTGCTTGTGAAGTTAAATCTGCTTCCATTTATTTGATTTCACACTAAAATGTGTCATGAATTTGACTATAGAATCAAACTATTTGTTTTTTTCTATAGTATTTTCATAAAAACTAGCAATTAATATTGCATCTGCTTTATTTGCATCTTTTTTTTTAGAAAGAATCGATGAAATATTAGGAAACATTTCAATAGCTCTGGTTCTACTTGCATCTTTTTGAGAATTAATTAAATCAAAGTGTTTTTTCCATTTTGCTGGACGAACAAAAAATATCGGTAATTGCATAGCTGAACAGATGCCTTTTATAACCCCAAAGGATTGCCCAAAATTAAACATACTGGTTACACCTTGTCCAGGCATAGCCGAAACTTGCTCTACAACAACATTAATATTTTCCGAACTATAACTATCAATTCTAGAAGATATCTCATTAAATATTTGACGTCCATTAATTTGCCTTTTATTTTTTTTTCCTTCAGCCATTGTTGGCATATCAATAACATCTTTTACTTTTCCTTTTTCAAAGAAACAAATTGCACCAGCTATTCCAGGGTCTATTCCAATTATCAACATTTAATTTTCAAATTTTGCATTTGTAAAAATATTTTGAACGTCATCGTTATCATCTAGCGTTTCTAAGAATTTAATCATGTTATCTTTTCCTTCTCCATTTAAATTGATTCGGTTAATGGGGATCCATTCAATTTCTGTAGAAAAAAAATTTGATATATTTTTTTCAAGTTTTTTTTTAACATCATATATTTCATTCATATTTGTATGGATTTTGTGGTATTCGCCAATAGAATAGCACTCATTAGCTCCCGAATCTATTGCAAGCTCAAAGATTTTTTCGTCGTTAATTACTTTTCTTTCTATTTTTATTATTCCTACTTGTTGAAAATTATGGGATGCGGAGCCTTGTGTACCAAGTCCTCCTCCATTTTTTTGAAATAAAGTTCTAATGTTTGAAGCAGTTCTATTTTTATTATCTGTTAATGTCTCAACAATAACTGCAGTTTTGCAAGGTCCAAATCCTTCATATCTTATACTCTCGAAATTAGAATCTGCAGCAACTGAGGATTTCTCAATAGCTCTGTCTATATTGTATTTAGGCATATTTGCTGATTTTGCCGCTTGAATAGCGGATCTAAGTCTAGAATTCATATCAGGGTTTTTATCACCAAGTTTTGCAGCAACTGTGATTTCCCTAGATAACTTCGAAAAGATTGTAGATCTTTGTTTATCTGCTCTTCCTTTTTTATGCTTTATTCCTGCCCAGTGCGAATGTCCTGCCATAATTTAATTTATATTTTTTAGTTCACCACCAAATATAAAGCTATTAATTTTTTTTGCCAAACCATTCTTAGGATTGGCTTCTACCATAACACCACATAATGATGCTTCACCTTCAGCAGGATAGTGTTTTGATGAATCTCTTTTAAAGAATCTGTTTAAAGAGTTTTGAGTGTTCATTCCAATTACAGAATTGTAGTCACCACACATTCCTGCGTCCGTTAAATAAGCAGTGCCTTTATTTAATACTCTTCCGTCATTAGTTGGAACATGGGTGTGTGTACCAACTACTAGTGTTGCATAGCCATCAAAGATATGTCCCATTGCCATTTTTTCGCTTGTTATCTCACCATGAAAGTCAACAATTAAAAAATCATATTTATCTTTTAATTTATTTTTTTCTAAAAAATCATTAGTTATTTTAAATACGTCTTCACATTTTTTCATAAAAATATTGCCCATTAAGTTTAATACTCCAACTCTAAATCCATTTCTTGAATTATAAATCTCAAAACCTTTTCCTGGAGCATCATTTAAAAGATTAAATGGTCTCAGCAATCTTTTTTCTTTGGATATAAAATCATATGCTTCTTTTTGATCCCATACATGATTTCCTGTTGTAATAACATCAACACCAGAACTTAGTAATTCATTTGTGATATTTTCTGTAATTCCCACTCCTTCCTTTGCTGCATTTTCACCGTTAACAACAACAAAATCTATAGTTTTATCTTTAATTATATTGGGAAGATTATTTTTAATTGCTCGACATCCTGAATTTCCAACAATATCACCTAAAAATAATATTTTCATTATTCGAATTATTTTTCTGTCAAAATAAAATCTAGTTTTTTATCATTATCATTTATAGGTAATTTATTCACTTTTTGAAAAGAAAAAGCCAAGCCTATAGTTAATATTTTTTTTCTTTTGGATATTTTCTGAATATATCTATCATAATAACCTCCACCGTATCCAAGTCTATAATTATACTTATCGTAAGCAACTAAAGGAACAAGTATAACATCAGGATAAACTTTTTTAATTTGATGAGGTTCGGGAATGCCCATTTTACCTACATGAAGAGGATCATCGAATGACCATTCGAAGAAATCCATTTCATTCTTTCTTTTTGTAACTGGTAAAGAAATTTTGTATCCAATTTGTTCTAATTTTTTTAAAATTTCAAAACATTCAATTTCATAATTAATTGGATAGTATGCTCCAATTTTTTTTTTTTTGAAAAATTAAATTTTTTCAATATTTCTTTTAACAATGAATATTTAACACTTATGAGTTTAAAATTGATTTTTCTATAGAGTAAAATTTTTTTTCTTACAATTTGCTTAGACACTATTTTTTTATTTATTGTACATTTGTATCTGTGTCATGTTTTTTGATAAAATTTTCAATCTCTAAAGTAGCTTTATCAACTAAAGTCTCATAACTTATCCTGTGAGTTTCAAGTTCATTTTTTAGCTTTAACTGATCTTCACTAAGATTTGAAATCTCTTTTTCTTTGTCATCTTTATATCCATAAACTAAAGATCTGAGTTCCTTAAATTTGTCTGTAATTTTATTTATTTGATTTTTTTGTTCCTCAATTTTTTTTCTTGTTTCAAAATATTCATCCATAACTGATATGGAAGCAATTAATAAAAGTTTATTTTCTCCGATATTTCCTAAAGATTTTTTTAAATTATCGAATCTATTATTCAAATGTAATGATAACTCTTCTAAATGCTCTTCTTGTCCATCTTCACAAGATAACAAAAACTCTTTCCCATTAAATTTAATATTTACATTTGCCATTTTTCTATTTCATCCATCAAGCTATCGGTTTCCTGGTTTAATTCATCAATTTTTTCTGAAAATTCAGCCTCTTTTCTTTGCTCATCAATTTCTTTCTGTTTAAATTTCTCCAAATTTTGTTTAAGTTTTTCGTTTTCTTCCTCTATAGAGTTATATCTAGTTTGCAATTCTGCTTTTTCAATTTCTAATTGATTTTTTTGCTTTTCCAAAATATCTAGCTCTGCTACTTGACTGATCTTTAAAGTTTCCAAATTTTTTAATTCATTTAAAACTTGATCAAGTTTTTTTTCTTTTTCGTGAATTGTTTTCATATATATATCTATATTATTAAATTGAATCACCTAAGTCTACAAAGGATAACTTTTTGAATAAAAACAATAAAATTTTATCTAACGCAATACGTGTTCTGTCAATGGATGCGGTGCAAAAGGCTAATTCTGGTCATCCTGGAATGCCAATGGGAATGGCTGATGTTGTAACTATTTTATTTAAATATTTTCTAAGATTTAATCCTAAAAATCCAAGTTGGTTGAATAGAGATAGATTTGTTTTATCAGCAGGTCATGGTTCAATGCTTTTATATTCTCTGCTATATCTAACAGGCTATAAAAGTATATCTTTAAAAAATATTAAGAATTTTAGACAATTAAATTCTATATGCGCTGGTCATCCAGAGCATCGTCCTAACACTGGAATTGAAACAACTACTGGTCCGCTGGGCCAAGGAATATCAAATGCAGTTGGATTTGCTATTGCGGAAGAAATTTTAAAAAAGAAACTGGGAAAAAATATTATTAATCACAAAACTTATGTTTTGTCTGGAGATGGATGTTTAATGGAAGGTATAAGTCATGAAGCTATGAGTTTGGCTGGACATTTAAAACTTAAAAATTTAGTTATGTTGTTTGATAATAATTCTATATCAATTGATGGTCCAACTAAATTAGCAGTTTCGGATAATTTTAAAAAAAGATTTGAGAGTTATGGATGGAATTACTTCCTTGTAAATGGTCATAATGAAAAAGAAATTTTTAGAGCATTAAAAAAATCTCAACATTCAAAAAAACCGACTGTAATTTCATGTAAAACAAAAATTGGATATGGTTCCCCTAATAAATCTGGAAAAGCTTCTTCGCACGGAAACCCTCTTGGAACAGATGAAATTAAACTAGTAAGAAAAGAATTAAACTGGAAATACAAACCTTTTGAGATTCCAAATAATATTTTAAATGAATGGAAAAAAATTGGTAATAAGGGCGCAAAACTTGAAGCAAAATGGAATAAAGTTTATCAAAAGAAAAAAATTAAAATAAATAAATTATTAAAAAATAATTTTTCCAAGTTTATTAAAATTGAAAAGAAGAATGCTGCTAATGAAATCAAAAGTTTAGCTAGCAGAAAATCTTCAGAATTAACATTAGGCTCACTTATTAAAGATAATAATACTTTAATAGGAGGATCTGCTGATTTAGCCGGCTCAAATAATACTAAAACTAAATATCATAAAATAATAGAGCCTGGTAACTTTGCGGGAAATTATATTCACTATGGTGTAAGAGAACATGCAATGTGTGGCATTATGAATGGTCTGGCATTACATAGTAGTTTTATTCCTTATGGAGGAACTTTCTTAATATTTTCAGATTATTGCAAATCTTCAATTAGATTATCTGCAATAATGAAACTAAGAGTTATTTACGTAATGACACATGACTCAATTGGACTGGGTGAAGATGGACCAACTCATCAACCAATAGAACAATTGTCTGGTTTGAGAGCTATACCTAATCTAAATGTTTTTAGACCAGCAGATAGAATGGAAACCATTGAATGTTGGGAGCTAGCATTAAAAAGTATAAATACTCCATGCGTTTTGTCTTTGACTAGACAAAATCTTAATCCAGTTAGAAAAAAATACTCAAATATTAATAAATGTTCTTTTGGAGCTTATGAAATCTTAAGAACAAACAAAAAAATTAGCTTAACTATACTGGCAAGTGGCTCTGAAGTTAACATGGCTATTGAGACCAGCCATAAATTGGCCAAATACAAAATATATTCTAAAGTTATATCTATGCCATGCCAAGAATTATTTGAAAAACAATCAAAAGCATTTAAACAAAAAATTCTTGGTGAAACAAAATTTAAGATATCTATAGAAGCAGGTTCAACTGACTGTTGGAAAAAATATGTTGGGGTAAACGGTTTGGCATTCGGTATTGATGAATTTGGTAAAAGCGCACCTTATAAGGAAATTTTTAAATATTTTGAATTAACAACTGAAAATATTTCTAAAAAAACTATGAAACTAATAAAAAAATAAACATGGCAATAAAAATTGGAATTAATGGAATGGGTAGAATTGGTAGAATGGTGGTTCGAGCTATTGTTGAAAGTAAAAATAAAAATATAATAATTAAGCATATAAATAATCGCACTAATTCAGAAATTAGCTCTTCATTATTAAAATACGACTCAATTCATGGAAGGTTTAATGCAAATATATCTTTTAATAAAAATTATTTAATTATTAATAAAAATAAAATCTCATTTTCTCAAAAAACAAATATTGAAGATATTAATTGGAAAAAACATGGAGTTGATTATGTTTTTGAATGTACCGGAAAATTTAATTCAAAAGAAAAGCTAATCGAGCACATAAAAAATGGCTCAAAAAAAGTAATTGTTTCAGCTCCGTGTAAAAATGCAGATAAAACTATAGTTTACGGAGTAAATCATAAAAGTGTAAATAAAAATGATTTAATTATTTCTACAGCCTCGTGTACAACTAATTGTCTCGCTCCAGTTGCCTATGTTTTGAATAAAGAATTTAAAATACAAAAAGGTTTTATGACAACAATTCATTCATATACAACTGATCAAAGATTATTAGATAATTCTCATAAAGATTTAAGACGGGCTAGATCTGCTGGTCAATCTATTGTACCAACTTCAACTGGAGCTTCAAAAGCTATTGGCGAAATTATACCAGAGCTAAAAGGCAAACTAGAAGGTCTGGCAATGAGAGTGCCTACTCCCAATGTTTCATTGGTAGATTTAGTGTTTAATTCAAAAAAAAATTGACTGTAAAAAAAATTAATGACTCTTTTAAAAAAGCTTCAAAAAAAGAATTAAAAAATGTACTTGAAACAACAGAAGAAAAGCTTGTTTCGATTGACTTCAACCACAACCCCAATTCTGCAATTGTAGATTTATCCTTAACTAATGTAGTTGGAGATAATATGGGTAAAGTTTCTGCTTGGTATGATAACGAATGGGGATTCGCATCAAGAATGTGTGATTTAGCAGAATATATTCATAAAATTTAATTTTTTATGAACAAAATTTCAGATCATAATTTAAAGCTAAAAGATAAAAAAGTTTTGCTTAGAGTAGATTTGAATGTTCCAATTAAAGATGGAACTATAACCGAAACTTCTAGAATAGAAAAAATAATACCAACGATAAAGCTGTTAATAGAAAAAGAAGCAAAAATAATAATATTATCTCATATTGGAAGACCAAAAGGAAAGGTGATTAGAGAAATGTCCTTGGAGCCTATTTCAAAAAAATTAGCTTCTTTATTAAATAAAGAAATTTTGTTTAATAATAAATTAATAAATGAAAATACCATTTCTGAAGTAAACAAAATTCCAAATGGTTCTATAATGATGCTGGAAAACATACGATTTAATGAAGGAGAAGAGTTAAATGATAAAGAATTTGCAAAAAAAATATCAAATTTAGGTGATTTATACGTTAATGATGCTTTTTCTGTTTCTCACAGATCTCATGCTTCTGTTGAGAGTATTACAAAATACATTCCTTCATATTATGGTTTACAAATTACTGAAGAAATTAACGCATTAAAAAAAATAACTTCTGAGATAAAAAAGCCAGTTACACTTATTATCGGAGGTTCTAAAATTTCAACAAAAATTAAAATTATAAATAATTTAATAAAAAAATTTAATAATATAATCATTGTAGGAGGTATGGCTAATACTATGCTTAAACATACCGGTTCAATAATAGGAAAGTCTATATGCGAAAATGATTGCGAATCTTTAATTAAAGAAATTTTAGAAAATTCAAATAAATACAATTGCAAAATTACATGTCCGTTAGACGTTGTAGTTTCAAAAAACTTGGAGGGCAGTGGAAAAAATAAAGATATAAAGGAAATCAATAAAGATGATATTATATTAGATATAGGACCAAAAACAATTGCTTCCATAAAAAAAATAATTAATGATACAAACACTGTGCTTTGGAACGGCCCAGCTGGATATTTTGAAAATTCAAACTTTCAAAATGGTACTAAACAAATCTTAGAAATAATTGAACAAAAAACAAAAAATGATAATATTTTTTCTGTTGCAGGAGGAGGAGAAACTGTTGCGGCAATAAACAAATTTAATAAATTAAATTCTTTTACGTTTGTTTCAACTGCTGGTGGAGCTTTTTTGGAATATCTTGAAGGAAAAGATTTGCCTGGTATAAGGGCGCTAAATTAAATGTCGGAATTAAATTCAATAGTATTAAAAATTGTTTCATCAGGAAAGGGAATACTTGCCGCTGATGAAAGCAATGGCACTATGACTAAAAGATTAGGTAGTGTTAACGTTTCTTCAACACCTGAAAATAGATTAAAATTTAGAAATACCCTTTTTACATCCGAAAGTATGAAGTCATGTATAGGTGGAGTAATTTTATATGACGAAACAATCAAACAATCTGTTGGATCTAATTCAATACCTTCATTAATTTTGGAAACCGGAGCAATACCAGGAATAAAAGTTGACACAGGTGCAAAAACTTTATCAAGTTCAAAGGAAGAAAAGATTACAGAAGGTTTGGATGGCTTAAGAGAAAGATTAAAAGAGTATTATAAATTAGGAGCAAGATTTGCAAAATGGAGAGGAGTTTATACTATTTCAGAATCTTACCCTAGCAAAGTTGCAATTTCTACAAATGCTCATGCATTAGCTAGATATG
>FUWD012832576.1_pt1 | contig 11079 bp, 10 predicted proteins | sample 1063281 | NCBI WGS metagenome assembly FUWD01 (sample SAMEA79048168, study PRJEB19326) | metagenome | biome: marine
CAAAGAATTGGAAGAGAAGCTCCTGAAAAAGCTTTAGAAAGTATTGTATTAGATGATAACAATAAATTTGTAAAAGAAAATCTTGTTGTTGTATGTAACACAGCTTCAAGAGCAGTAATTGAAGCTCAAGCTTTCAGACAAATGGGATTTAAAAATGTAAAAGTATATGGGATTGAAACTTGGATGGAAGAGTGTAACCCAACTAAAAACTGGTACAGCAATGTAGCAAACAAAGATAAAAGAAAATTAGGAAATTATTTACCAGAACATTGTGTTAACGTAAAATAATTATTCTTATAATATATTAATAGCTTGACCAATTATTTGGTCTTGCTATTATGGATCTCCTCTTGTATTATTCCATAACAATTCTGCTTTAATTGGCCTCTGTGATTATTCCACTTCCTATAACTTTATCATTTTCATAAAATACTGCAAATTGTCCAGATGCAACACCGTAGGCGGGCTCTTCTAGTATTATATTTGCTATATTATTTTCGATCTTAACATGAGCCTTTGACAAAACACTTCTGTATCTCAATTTGACAGTTGTATCAAATTCTGTATTATCTATAAACATATTTAGATTATTGGCTTTTACGACAGATACCCTTAGATCTTCTTTTGTTCCAACAGTAATAGTGTTTGTGATTTTATTTGTACTTATAACAAAATGTGGATCATGTGCACCATGAACATAAAAACCTTTTCTTTTTCCTATTGTGTAGTGCATATATCCCTTATGATGTCCAACAATTTTGCCACTAGTATCCACCGTATCGCCCTGCTCGTCTATATTTGCATGTTGTTTCAAAATATCTGTATAAACAGTATCAACAAAACAAATCTCTTGAGATTCTTTTTTTGTGGCAAAGTGTGAAAATGCTGGTATTTCTGAAGCTATATGTTTTATTTCATCTTTGGTATATTTACTCATTGGAAACATGATATATGGCAGCTTATCTTTTGCAACTTGTGCTAAAAAATAACTTTGATCTTTAGACAAGTCATCTGCAATATAAATAAATTCTCCATCTGTTTTTGCATAATGTCCAGTAGCAAGATAGTCTCCACCAAGCCGTTTCATTTCCGCAAGTAAAGCTCCAAATTTTATTGTTTTATTACACTTCACACATGGGTTAGGTGTAATACCATCAATATAGCTTTGGATAAAATAATCATATACTTCAGTTTTGAATTCTTCAGACAAGTCCAAAACATGATATTTAATACCCAAGAAATCTGTAACTTTTTGAATATTTGAAATATTTTCCTCATGGTATCCATCAGTTCTATTATGCAGCTTCATGTATATACCTTCAACTTCATAGCCTTCTTTTTGAAGCAAATAGGCACTAACACTACTGTCAACCCCGCCACTCATTCCAATAATTACTTTTTTATTTTTGATAATTTATTTATCTCGCTCATATTCTTCTCGTTTTTAAATTTTATTATTGTCAATATACTGCAATGGAATCAAAACACTATCACGCACTTTCCATCCAATATGTGGAACCTTTAAATCTTTGTGTGCAAAATATATATTTTTTCCATTTTTTTGTATAAATATTATGTCGATATCCATTGTTCTTGGTGCATCTTTAAAAGTTCGTTTTCTTCCAAATCTTTTTTCATATTTATGGATACTATTTAACAAATACAATGGTGTCATATTTGTTGATATCTTAAGAATTGCATTATAAAAATATTCCTGCTCAGTATACCCAAATGGTGGGTTTTTAAGTATTGGTGACGTATTAAGCATATTGATTCTTGTATCATTCTTAATAGCCTTTAATAGGCTATCAAATCTAGAAAACATATCGCCAATATTTCCACCTATACCCAATATAACTGTAAATATTTTATTATCTTTATTATTTATACATTTTGGATAATTATTATTAAAATAAAGAGTCAAATCTTTTGATAATTTTTTTCGTCTTATTCTCATAAAAATCCATTTTAATTCATATTTGATTCATATAATAGTATAAAATACTCAAATATAAATAAAATCTATTCAACTAAAATTCCTATAAAAACAATAATAAAGAAGATATTATTTGAATAGTAAAAATACAGAAAGGCTTATATGAAAATTCTAGTGGTTGAAGATGATATTAAAATTGCTTCATTGCTAAAAAAAGGGCTTACTGAAGAGTATTTCAGTGTAGATCTATCTTCAAATGGTGAGGAAGCTATTTATTTGGCTTCAGTTAATTGTTACGATGCAATCATCTTAGATATTATGATTCAAGGTGTTGATGGTTATGTTGTTTGTAAAAGCATACGAAATCAAAAAATAAAAACGCCGATAATTATACTAAGTGCAAAAAGTACTATAGAAGATAAAGTTTCTTTATTAAATCTAGGAGCTGATGATTACGTAACAAAGCCTTTCAGCTTCGATGAACTACTTGCCAGAATTCGGGTACAACTTCGTAAAAATGAACAAAAAGATAACATATTGCAAATAGATAATTTAATTTTAAATGCTACAAGAAAGATTGTTTCTAGAAATAATGAGATAATCAATTTGACTGCAAAAGAATACTCTATTCTTGAATATCTTATGAGAAATAAAAACTCCATTATAGACGAGGAAACACTTAATAATAGTACGATAGGAATTGAGGATTGCATTTCGAGCAGCAATCTCCTAAATGTTTATATTTATAGATTAAGAAATAAAATCGACAAAAATCATGCTGTAAAGCTTATCCATACATATAGAAATCTAGGATATAAAATAAGCCATGAAAATATTTAAAAATATAAAATTTAGATTATTGACTGGTTTATTCATATTCTTGTTTACTATATTTTATTGCCTTGGGTACATACTAATAGATTCTTTCAAACAAACATATCATCAAACCATACAAGATTCGCTTTCAACCCTTACAAAGGATTTAAAGCATGATTTCAATATATACTTAAATGACTCCAGTGAATTTGAGAATATTAAACATGAATTTGATATTGATATTTTGTACGGGCAAATAATAACAATAAATACAAAAAATAATCCACGAAATACATTCATAATCAATGCCAAGTCTGATGATCTAAGGTCTTATAATCTAGCTTTCTATAGATACTTAATACCTCAAATATCATCTGAAAATATAATCTATTCTATTCAGCACATAGAAGAATTAACACCTAAAAAAATCCAAGTTGCAACAGTTATGTTGGAACAAACAAGCAATACTATAACAGTTTTGCAATGCGCAATACCTTTTAGTAAAGAAACTAGATTTATTGAAAACATGAAAATATATTTATGGTTGAGCTTTCTAGCCTTGCTTTTTATTGTATTAATTGCTGTTTATTTTATAATATCAAAATCTTTAGAAGCGACCAAATTAGTCGTTGATGAAGTTAAAAATATTCGACTCGACGGAAATATTTATCATGTTAAAACAACTGGAATATCAAGAGAAATAGATGACCTTATTAAAACATTTAATGTTCTGATAGATGATTTGCAAATAAACTACAACAAAGTAAAAGATTTTGGACAAAATGCATCGCATGAATTAAAAACTCCTCTCACAATTATTAGAGGTGAGATCGAAGTTGGCTTGCGAAAAGAAAGAACTATTAGTGAATATAAAGATATTTTATTGTCTACAATAAATGAATTAAATTTTTTACAAGATACAATTGAAAAATATTATTTTTATCAAGTAACCCAAATATAGATATTATAAAAACGTTCGAAGAAGTTTATGTCGATGAAATATTAACAGAGTCAATCAATGAAAAACAAGCATTTGCTAAAACCAAAAATATCAAAATAAATCTGATTGAATTGTCACCATTAACAACTAAAGGAAATCAATCTTTACTAAAAATTGCAATCAATAATCTAATAGATAATGCAATTAAATATTCAAATAAAGAATCGTTCATAAATATCTCTCTCACCAATAATAAACTTATTATTGAAGATTTTGGCTGTGGGATACCAAAAAATGATCTTGAAAAAGTCTTTGATAGATTTTATAGGGTTGACAAAATAAGAAGTACACGAAATGGGAGCGGTCTTGGACTAAGCATTGTGAAGACAATTTTCGAACTGCATGGGTTTAAAATTTCAATAAAAAGTTTAGAGGGTGAGTTTACAAAAACTATTGTTCAATTTTAGATTACTTCAAATTTCATTTTCATCATAATTCAGGTTTAACTGCTATTTCGCTAAACTAAATAATATTACAAATATAAGAAATATTACAAAAAATAGAATGGAACAATATGGCAATAATCGATATACAAAAAATTTCAAAACAATACGATATAAAAGTAATATTGAAAGATGTAGATTTTACACTTGAAGTTGGTCAGAGAGTAGCCGTCATAGGTCAAAATGGTCAGGGAAAATCAACTTTCATGAAAATTCTAACTGGTGAAACAGAGGCAGATAGTGGAGAAATAGCAGTTGATAAATCTGTAAAAATTGAGATGCTTGAACAGCAACCAAAATTTAAACCAGGAACTACAGTTAGAGATGCTATAGAAGAACAATTAGTTGAATTAAAATCAGCTCAAAGAGAATACGATGCTCTTTCATTACAGATTGCTGAAGATTACGAAAACGAAGAACTTTTAAATAGGCAATCTGAGCTTAGTATTTTCCTAGATCACCATAATGCTTGGGATCTAGACAACAAAATACAAAGAGTTTTACAAGAATTTATGTTGAAAGAGTATGAATTCAAGGATGTATCGCTTCTTAGTGGAGGTGAGCAAAGAAGGGTTGGATTAGCTGGACTAATACTTAAGAAACCAGATGTTTTACTTCTTGACGAACCTACAAATCACCTTGATGTCTACATGGTTGAATTTTTAGAAGAGATACTGTTAAAAGAGAAATTTACACTTATTTTTATATCACACGATAGATATTTCCTTGATAATATTGCGACAAATATTGTAGAAATTGAGAATGGTGCTATGACAAAATTCAAAGGTGGATACAAAGATTATTTGCTTCAAAAAGAACAAATGATCTTAAACATGCAAAGAGACCATGAAAATCTAGTTAGAAAACTTCGCGATGAAGCATGGTGGATGCAACATGGTGTTACTGCAAGAAGAAAGAGAAATGAGCTACGAAAAAATAATTATTTCCAACTAAAAGAGGATGTCAAAAAAAATCCCGCAAAAATAAATCGTATGAAGCTAGAGATTGATAGAGAGAAGAAATCATTCAATGGAAGTGAAACGGTAAATAAAAAGAAAATGCTTTTTGAGCTTGATAATGTCTACTTAACACTTGGAAATAAGCCACTAATTAAAAACTTTACAACAAGAATACTTCAAAAAGATACAATTGCCATTGTAGGACCAAATGGAAGTGGAAAATCTACAATATTAAAAATATTTTTAGAAAGACTTAAAATTGACAAAGGAAGCTTCAAGAAAGGTGATTTCAAAGTTGGCTATTTTGACCAACACAGAGAAATGTTAAATGAAGACCAAACTATTATGCATCAATTTTGTCCAAATGGCGGGGATCGTGTTGAACTTAACGATGGACGAAATATGCACGTATTTGGATATCTAAAAAACTTTTTATTTCCAAGAGAATATCTTGATAAAAAAGTTGGTGTACTTAGTGGTGGAGAAAAAAATCGAATCGCGTTAGCTCTACTTTTTACTAAAAAATTTGATGTTTTAATTATGGATGAACCAACAAATGATTTAGATATTCCAACAATAAATATTCTTGAGGAATATCTACAAAATTTCCAAGGTGCTCTTATTTTCGTAAGTCACGATAGGTATTTTGTTGATAAAATTGCCAAAAAACTTTTCATTTTCAAAGGTGATGGCCTCCTGGAAGAGAGCTTTCAAAAATATAGTGAGTATCTAGAAGATGAAAAAGATATTAAATATGTTGAAGAGATGGAGAGAGAAGAAGCATTAAATAGCAAAAAAGTAATACCACAAACAATGTTAAACGAAATCCCTGTAAAGAAAAAATAAAATTAACTTACCAAGAACAAAGGGATTATGAAAACCTTCCAAATGAGATAGAAAAAATGGAACTTGAAATAAAAGCAATTAATGAATGCTTATCAAATCCGAAGTGTTATGAAGAAAAAGGGATAGTTGCTATTTCAAAAGAGCTTGAAAATATCACAAAAATATACGATGATAAAGTTGAGAGATACCTTGAGATTGAGGAGATGATTATAACTTTACAAGGTTAATGAAGTTATAATCTATACATAATTTAAAATTTTTAAAAAACAAGGGAATATTAATGAGTTTAAAAGAACAGTTAAAAGAAGATTTAAAAACTGCAATGAGAGACAAAGAAGTTATAAAGAGAGACTCGATAAGAGCCATAAACACAATGATTAAACAAATAGAAGTTGATGAGAGAAAAGAACTTATTGATGAAGATATAATAAAGTTAATTCAAAGAGGAATAAAACAAAGAGAAGAAGCTATTACTCAATATTCTGCTGCATCCAGAAATGATTTGGTTGAAAAAGAACAAGAACAAATTGATATTTTTATGGAATATCTTCCAAAACAACTAAGTGATGAAGAGCTTGAAAGTATTATAAAATCAATCATATCTGAAACTGGTGCTGAATCAATGAAAGATATGGGGAAAATAATGAATCCAGCAAAAGAAAAAATTGGTGGAAGCGCTGATGGAAAAAGAATTAATGATATGGTAAAAAAACTTTTAGCCTAGTTGCTAAAATAATAAAAATAAAATAATATTTGAAGATTGAAAGGGATTTAAAATGACGGGAACGACGGCAAGAAGTGAGATAAAAATAGTAACAGGTTCATCAACCGCAATAATAACACCATTTAAAAATGGGAAACTTGATGAGCAAACATATGCAAAGTTAATAAAAAGACAGATTGATAATGGAATAAATGCTATTTGTCCTGTTGGAACAACTGGTGAAAGTGCTACTTTAACTCACGATGAACATAAAAGATGTATTGAAATTGCTGTTGAAGTTTGCAAAGGAACAGATGCAAAAGTTTTGGCTGGTGCCGGTTCTAATGCAACTCATGAAGCAGTTGAAATAGCAAAACATGCAGAACTTTGTGGTGTAGATGCTATCTTTTCTGTAGCTCCGTATTACAACAAACCATCGCAAGAAGGTCTCTACCAACACTATAAAGCTATTGCGAATGCTGTTCCAAATCTTGGTTTTATGCTTTACAATGTTCCAGGAAGAACTGGGGTTGATATTTTAGCAGATACTGTTATTAGACTTTTCGATGATTGTCCAAATATTTATGGTATCAAAGAAGCTACAGGAAGCTTAGAAAGAACTATTGAACTTGTTTCAAGAAGACCTGAACTTAAAGTGTTTAGTGGTGATGATGCTATTGATTATGCAATTTTGGCTTCTGGAGGAGCTGGAATAACTTCAGTAACGTCAAATCTTTTACCAAATTTGAAAAGTCAATTAGTTAGAGAAGCTTTGGCAGGAAATTTTGCGAAAGCAAAAGCTATAAATGAGATACTTTATCCAATTAATAAAGTAATGTTCTGCGAAAGTAATCCAATTCCAATCAAAGCTGCTATGTATATCGCAGGTCTTATTGAAACATTAGAATACAGACTTCCACTAACTGCACCAAGTCTTGAAAATATGAAAAAAATTGAAACAATATTGGCTAATTACGAAGTTGTAAAATTTTAATATGGCTAACGAAAAACAATTCTTTTTAAATCATAGTCCGATTGATGTTTATTTTAGACAAAGCAAAGACGATTTCGTTGTAACTGAAATACCACTTTATGAATTTAGTGGTGAAGGTGAGCACATGGTACTTACCATGAGAAAAAAAGATTTGAGCACTTGGGATGCTGTTCAAATCATAAGTGACACAATCGGCTGCAAAAGTAGAGATATTGGTTATGCAGGACTTAAAGATAAGAATGCAATGACTATTCAATGCATATCTATGCCAAAAACTTTTGAAGAGAAGATTAGAAACTTTGACCATCCTCAAATAAAATTTCTAAAAATTGAATACCATAACAACAAAGTAAGGGTTGGCCATCTCAAGGGAAATAGATTTTTTATTAGGTTAAAAAGAGTTCTCGAAAGAGATCATATGAAACTTCAAAATATTTTGGATTTGATTGAAAAATATGGAATGCCTAACTATTTTGGTGTTCAAAGATTTGGAATTGATGGCGACAATTATCTAAAAGGTAAGCAAATTTGTGATGGAACTCTAAAAGTAACCAATTCTAAATTATCGCAAATGTATCTAAACGCATATCAAAGTATCTCATTTAACGAATGGCTTAGCAAAAGAATTGAGCTAAGTAAACTTATTGAAGCCTTTGAGCCTAAAGAAATAACTGATCGAGTTGGAATTGATGTTGCTACACTGAAAGAATTAAAAGCACAAAAACATCCATTTAAAGTTCTTGAGGGTGACGTTATGGAGCATTATCCTTATGGGAAAATATTTTATGCAGAAGATGTTGATAGTGAAGCTGAAAAGTTTTTCTTAAAAGATAGAGTTCCTACAGGACTTCTAGCTGGTAAAAAAGCTAAACTTGCTATTGGTTTGGCAAAAAAATTTGAAGAAGAATTTGATAAAAAAACAATAGTAGATGGAACAAGAAGATATGCATGGGTTTTTCCAAGTGAAATAAAAAGCAAATACGATGACGAAAAAAATCATTTCGAAGTAGAATTTGTATTACCAAAAGGCTCATATGCAACTGAACTAATTAGAGAATTAACACACTAGAAAAGTAATTATTATGGTTACAAAATGATTTTATTAAGTCACTATAGTGTTAAGTTTTCCAACCTTTCTAAAAAGTATCACATTATTTAAACTTCACAATGTAAAATAAATAGAAATAACTTTTAAGGAAATAAATGGATATCACAGCTCATAATTTAGAACTTCTATCATCGTGTACTAAAAATTTAAAAGTTCTATTTGTAGAGGATTCATTTGATTCGAGAACACAAGCGATAAAATTTTTAGAAAATTATTTTTCAAAAATTGATGTTGCAGTTGACGGAATGGATGGACTTGAAAAATTTAAAAATCAATTAAACGAAACAGGCTCTTATTATGATCTTCTTATTATTGATATAGTAATGCCAAAAATGGATGGGATAGATCTAAGTAAAGCAATTTACGAACTCAATCCTAAACAAAAAATAATAGTATTATCGGCACACAGTAAACCAAAATATTTTATAGATTTATTAAGTATTGGAATTGAAGGATTTATTCAAAAACCAATTTCTTTTGAAAATACATACAATTTGTTGCAAAAAATATGTACAAATTTAAAAAATGATAACATTATAAAACTAGCAAATAATTGTGATTTCAACAAAGAAACGCAAGAACTTTATTGTGACAATCAAAAAATAGATCTCACAAGAAATGAATACAAATTAATTGCTTTACTTTGCAATACAAACTGCGAAAATGATTCGTTTACAATTGAAGATATTTCAACGTACCTATACTTTAATGAGCCACTTAAAACTATCACTGAAAATTCAATAAGAGCTATTATTAAGAGAATAAGAAAGAAAATTCCTTATGATTTAATCATTGCCGATAGAAGAAATGGCTATAAAATAAAAAGAATGGATTTTTAAAATCATAAATACTGGCAGCGAGGAAAAATGCAGAAAATATTAATACCTTTACTATTCACATTTAGTGCTTTAAATGCATCAGATGTAAATATTGAAAATCTACTCTCAAATATAGAAATAAAAAGTGATTGCTCTACAAAAACCAAACTTGAAAGTAGTGGAATTTCAACAATATATACAAAAAGTGATCTTGAAAGAATGCAAGCAAAAACACTAAAAGATGTACTAAAATCAATCTATCCAAGTGGTTATAGTGAAAATCGATATGCTTTGCCTGACTACAATCAAATAGGAACAAATCATCCTTTTTTAAGTAGTAATATGAAAATATTTGTAAACAACCAAGAAGTTTCAGCAGGACTTTTTGGTAGTGGTGCTGTTTTGTATGGAAACATTGATCTCGGATTTGTTGAACACATTGAGATATACAGCGGAAATACTACATACGAATACTCAAATGAACCAACACTGATCCTTGTGAAATTATTCACAAAGAATTTAAGAAAATATAGTGGTCAAAAAATATCCGCTGAAGCAAATAGCATTGGAGGGTCAACTGTAAGTGCTTACAGCTTAGATGAATTTAATAATAATGAGTGGTCTTATTTTAATTATTTGTCATTTAATAATGATGTAAGAACGAAATACGAGAGTCATAATACAGAAATATCAAGAGATCAAAACAGAAAACACTTTATGGGGGTTTTCACAAAAAATAGTACATTTAATAACAATTTCAACAATAATAATCAACTTATTATTGACGCCGTAACACAAAAAAGAAATACTTTTATGGATTTGAGTCTGGATGGAACACCACAGACAAATACTATGGAAAATGATTTTTTACATGTAGGATATAATGGGAAAGAAGATAATTTTGATTATCTTATATCATATGATATGTTAAACTCCGAATCAAATTTTTTAGATGATACTCCCATTTCAAACCTTTGGACTTCATCACTGAAGACAGCTTCAAAATCTTCTGTAATTAGTACTGAACTAAAATACAAATATATACTAGAAAATACCAAAATTACTTCAGGAATAAAATACAGGGTTAAGAATTTTAAATATGATGAGCTAATAAGAAATGGCTCAAATACTACAACAACAGGACATACAAATCAAACAATTATAACTCCATATATTGAAAATCAATATACTTTAAATATTAACAATATTTTAAATGCTGGAATGAGTTTCCAAAAAGTTACGAATAATAATTCAGTACAAAATGACAATTTATTTATGTACAGACTTGGTCATACTTATTCAAAAAAAGGTCTTGTTTTCAAAACTATATATTCACACTTGGAAACATCTCTTGATCCGTATTTAGTTAATAGTGACAATACATTCATAATTCAGGGGAAAAAGAATCCAACAATCCAAAATATTATTTTAGAAAATATTAGTCATGAGGCAGTCA
>FUWD013194884.1_pt1 | contig 11072 bp, 12 predicted proteins | sample 1063281 | NCBI WGS metagenome assembly FUWD01 (sample SAMEA79048168, study PRJEB19326) | metagenome | biome: marine
AAATGCTTTATCAAAGACCTTTTTTTATTAAAATCTAAATTAAAGTCTTCAGAAACTTCTATTTCGTTTATATTAAATGAATTAGCATGTAATTTGAAATCACTATAGAGTTAAAAAAAATGACTAAGAAGAAAATAAATTTAAAAAACTTTTTTACTATTTCTAATTTATATTTAAAAATCATATTTAACCTTAATAATAATGAATAAACATAAATTTACATATGAAAAAAGTGGCGTCAATATTGCAGCTTCAGACAAATTTGTTAAATTTATATCTAAAATTTCGAAAAAAATAAAAAAAATAAAAGTTTTGAAAATATTGGTGGTTTTGGATCTATATCTAGCATTCCAAAAAATATTAAAAAACCAAAGATAGTTGCAAGCACCGATGGTGTTGGTACAAAAATCGAGATAGCAAATCTATTAAAAAAATATGATACCATTGGGATAGATCTTGTTGCTATGTGTGTGAATGACTTAATAGTTCAAGGTGCTAAGCCACTTCTTTTTCTTGACTACATATCAATTAACAAAATTAATTTAGCCAAGCTTAAATCAATAGTAAAAGGTATTATAAAAGGTTGTAATATTTCGGGCTGCGAACTAGTTGGTGGAGAAACAGCTGAAATGCCAGGTACTTATGAAAGTGGTAAATTTGATATAGCTGGTTTTTCAATAGGAATAGTAGATCAAAACAAAATTCTTCAAAAAAAAAAATTAAAAAAAACAATTTAATTTTAGCTATTCCCTCTAGTGGAATTCATTCAAATGGTTATTCTTTAGTCAGACATATCTTAAAAAAAAAAAATATAAATATAAAAAAAAATAAATTCTTGAATAAAGAATTATTAAAACCAACAAAAATTTATGTTAAAGAAATTTTAAGTTTAATAAAATATAACTTAATTATTGGATGTGCCAATATTACTGGCGGCGGCTTATCTGATAACATAAAAAGAATTATACCAGAAGGATTAACTGCGGAAATAAATCTTAATAACATAAAAACTAAAAAAATATTTAAATGGTTAAGAAAAAATAAAATTAGTGACAAAGAAATGCTAAAAACTTTCAATTGCGGAGTTGGTTTCTGTATAATAATTCAATCTAAAAATTTAAAAAAAATAAAAAAATTTTTTTCGAGAGAATATGAGCCTTATATTATTGGTAAAATTATTTCTGGAAAAAATAAAATAAAATTAAATGAAAAAATCAATTGGTCCTGATAAAGTCAAAACAGCGGTATTTATATCTGGAACTGGCTCAAATTTAAAAAACTTAATTAAATTTTCTTCTAAAAAAAATTCGCCAATTTCTATAAATTTAGTTATTTCTAATAACAAAAACGCAAAAGGTTTAAAATATGCTAAGCAACAAAAAATTGAAAAAAAAACATTTAACTTTATTAAACAAAAAGAATCTGAAAAAAAAATCATAAGACTACTAACAAAAAAAAAAATCACATTTATTTGTCTCGCTGGCTTCATGAAAATTTTATCAAATAATTTTCTTAAGAAGTTTAACGGTAAAGCAGTGAATATACATCCTTCTTTGCTTCCAAAATATAAGGGTTTAGATACACATAAAAGAGTCCTGAAAAATAATGAAAAATTTTCAGGCTGCACTGTCCATTACGTTACAACTAAACTGGACTCTGGAAAAATAATATTACAAAAAAAAATAAAAATAAGCAAAGCTGATAAAGAAAATACTTTAAGAAAAAAAATTCTTAGAGAAGAACATAAGCTATATCCCAGGGCTATTAAGAAAATTTTTAATTAACTTTTAAAAAAAAATTAATTTCTATTTTAGTATTCTCTACACTATCAGATCCATGAACAGAGTTTTTATCAATTGAAACACCAAATTTTTTCCTAAGAGTTCCCTCTTCAGCTTTTTTTGGATCTGTAGCTCCCATAAGCTCTCTATTAGCCATCACTGCGCCTTCTTTTTCGAGAACCATAACTATAATTGGTCCTGAAGATAAATAAGTACATAAATCATTGTAAAAAGGTTTTGTTTCATGAACTTTATAGAATTGTTCTGCTTCAGATTTTGCTAGTTGGATTTTTTTTTCTTTTACTATTTTAAAACCTTTATTAATAAACTCTTTTTTTATTTCATTCTCTAAGTTTCTCTCAATAGCATCTGGTTTAATAATTGATAATGTTTGTTCAATATTATTCATAGTTTTCTTCCACAAATTTATTTAATAACCTTACGCCAAATCCAGTAGCACCTCTGGGATTTAAGTTTGATGCTTTTTTTGAAAAAGCCATTCCAGCTATATCTAAATGAGCCCAAGGAGTTTTATTTAAAATAAATCTCTGTAAAAATTGTGCAGCAGTAATTGAACCTGCTCCACCAGCATAATTTATATTTTGTACATCAGCAGTTTTGGAATCCATAAGTTTATCATAATTTTTATGAAGAGGTAATCGCCAAACTTTTTCATTTATTTTCTCTCCAGCGTCAAATATTTTTTTTGAAATATCATCATTATTTGAAAAAAGTCCAGCATACTCTTCTCCTAAACATACAATAATAGCTCCAGTTAAAGTTGCTAAATCAATCATAAAATTAGGTTTAAATTTCTTTTCAGTAAAACTTAATGCATCTGCTAAAACCAATCTTCCTTCTGCATCAGTATTTAAAATTTCTATTGTTTTTCCACTATAGGATTTTACTATGTCACCAGGTCTCTGAGCATTTCCACCTGGCATATTTTCAACAAGTCCAACGACTCCAACAACATTTATTTTTGCTTTTCTTATAGCAAAGTTTTTCATTAATCCTGCTACAACAGCTGAACCTGCCATGTCATATGTCATTTCTTCCATAAACCTTCCTGGTTTTAAAGAAATACCTCCTGTATCAAAACAAACACCTTTTCCTATAAATGCTAATGGTTTTGATTTTGATTTAGATCCATTCCATTCAATAGTTACAAGGTAAGAACCTCTTATGCTTCCTTGACCTACTCCTACTAAAGCATTTAATCCTAATTTTTTTAATTTTTTCTCATCATATACTGTAACTTTTAATCCATGTTTTTTTAATTTAAGTAATCTTTTAGCATATTCATCTGGATGCAGTATATTTCCTGGTTCTGAAACTAAATCTCTAGTAAAATTTGTTCCTTCTTCTAAAGCTTTAAATTTTAATTTATTTTTTAATGCTGTGCCACTTTGTTTTCCAATTATATCAATTGTTATTATATTTTTTATTTTTTTTGATTTATATATATTAAATTCATATGATTTTAATTTTAAACCATGAATAAAACGACCTATAAAATCTTTTTCAGGTTTACTTTTCACGCTTTGGCTAATTATAGATAGGTCTTTAAAGGAATTTTTTTTTATAAAATTATAAAATACTGCACCTAAATTTTCTATATCAAAACTTTTAGAGTCTTTTTTTAATGATATTAAAATAACAGTAGTTTTTTCGTTTATGTTAAAAGAAACAATATTTTCTTTAGTATTTTTTTTATTTTTTATAATTCTTTCAATATAAGAAGTTTCATTTTTTGATAAAAAATCTTTTGTATTTTTTATTCGAAATTTTTCATCAGCAAATAAAGCAATTACACCTAGATTGCCTGATTTAGCTTTATTTTTATAGACAACTTGAACACTCATAGATTACATATATACTTTAGGTTGAAATGTTATATATGTTCAAAATTGTCATATTTCAATGAAAAAATTGATTTTTAAAAAATTTGCAAAGGATGTTTTTCAATTTTTTTTGCTTGTTTCTATAAGTATTTCTTTAATAGTATGGGTAATTCAAGCAGTAAATTTTTTAGATATCGTCACAGAAGACGGTCATGGATTTAAAGTATACTTTCTATATACTTTATTAAGTCTTCCAAAGATATTTAGCAAAATTCTTCCATTCATTTATTTTATTAGTTTATTTTACATAATTTTGAAATATGAAAATGAAAATGAATTAATTATTTTTTGGACTATAGGAATAAAAAAAATTGAATTTGTAAATGTACTATTAAAATTTTCAATATTTTACCTAATATTACAACTATTATTAACAACATATGTTGTTCCAACAACTTTAGACAAAGCAAGATCTTATATTAGAGGATCTAATGTTGATCTTTTTTCTTCGATAATACAGGAAAAAAAATTTATAGATGTTGTAAAAAATTTAACAATTTTTGTTGAAGAGAAAGATAATAAAGGAAATTTAAAAAATATTTTTTTAAAAGAAAAAATTGAAAAAAATAAATCTCAAACAATATTTGCTAAAGAAGGAAAAATACAAAAATATGATAATAAAAGTACTTTATTGCTTTTTGATGGAAAAATAATTAACAATAATAACAAAAAAGTAAATTCTTTTGAATTTTCAAAAACTGAGATTAATCTTTCAAAATTTACAACTAAAACAACCACTCATCCTAAAATTCAAGAAATTGGAACTTATAATGTTTTAAATTGTGTCATTAGATTAAAAAACATTAACAATGCTTATATTTTTAATGTTTTGATAACTAAAAAAAAATTAAACAACTGTATACCAGAAAATTTAAAAAATTCTTTTCAAGAAATTTTTAAAAGATTGATATCACCTTTTTACTTATTGCCATTATGTTTGATTGCTTGTCTTATTATAATTAAATCAAAAGATGATTATGAATATTTCAAATATAAATTTGGATTATTTATTTTAGGAGTAATTACAATAATTATTTCTGAGATTTCAATAAAATATTCTTCTACAAAAATTATTCAAAATATTCATATATTCACTTTGCCTATTTTATTTTTAATAGTCATCTATTTATATATAAAATTTAAATTAAAAAAACCTAATTTAATTAATCAATGATTCTTAACACTTATAAAAAATATATTTTACTTTTATTTTCAAAAACTTTGATAGAAGTGATTTTAGTTTTTTTTTCTTTAATACTTATAATAAATTTGTTTGAAGAAATAAATTTTTTAAGAGAAGAAAATGTCACTGGTTATTACCCAATATTTTTAGCTTTACTTAATGCTCCATCTATTATTTTTGACATACTTCCTTTTATTTTTTTAATTTCTACTTTGTTATTTTTTATTAAACTAATAAACAAAAGTGAATTATCTATTTTCAAATACACTGGGATAACTAACAATCAAATTTTGCGTATAATGGTATTGTTTTCTTTTATTGTAGGATTGTTTCTAATATTTGGTTATTATACTTTTTCATCAAAACTAAAGAGTCAATATCTTTTAAAAAAAAATCAATTTACATCTGATGACAAGTATTTAGCTGTTATAACTGAAAATGGGTTGTGGATAAGAGATGAGGTTAATGGAACAATAAATATAACAAACGCCGATAAAATAAACAACGATCTATTAATAAATGTATCTATAATACAGTTTGATAAAAATTTTAACTTATTGCAAGTTATCGAAAGTGAAGAAGTAAATATTAAATCAAAAAAGTGGAACATTAATAATCCATTTATTACTAAAAAAAATACTACAAATAAATTAGAATCTGTTAATTTAAATAGCAACTTTGATATAGAAATAATCAACAATTTGTTTTCTAATCTTTCATCAATGTCTTTGATGAAATTAAATAAGTTAAAAAAAGATTATAAAAAATTAGGTTATTCAACGGTGGGGATTAAAGTATATGAAAATAAAATTTTTTCTGTACCTGTTTATTTAGCAATAATGACCCTTTTATCAGGGATTATCATGTTCAATTCAAAATATAAAAAAAGTAAAATTTTTAATGTTATTTTGGGCATCACGTTATCAGTTATAATATATTATGTTAATTATTTCTCAGGTTTGCTAGGTGAAACTGGAAAAATACCTATAATTCTATCAGTATGGTTGCCCTTGATTATTTTAATTTTAATCAGCTCAATCGGATTAATCAGATTAAATGAAAAATAAAAAAATTTTATCATTTCTATTTATTATTTTTTGTTTCTTGCCAATAAAAATAGTTTTTGGTGAAGAAATAATTTTTGAAACACCAGAAATTGAAGTTTTCGAAAATGGAAATATTTTAAAGGCTTATAAGGGTGGCAAAGCTGTTATAGATAATAGCACGGAAATTATTGCTGATAAGTTTGAATATAACAAAACAACTAAAATTCTTTCAGCTGAAGGCAATGCCCAAGGGATAGATCTCTTAAACAAAGTTATTATCAAAGCTGATAAGCTTTTTTTTAATAAAATAACTTTTGTTTATACTGCTAAAGGAATTCCAAAGCCCTTGATAGTTTGAAAAAAATTTCCATTGAAGCAGATGAACTTGAATATAGTAAACAAGATTCAAAATATACTGCAAACAAAAATGTGAAGGTGGATGATAATTTAAACAATGTTTTTACTGAAGCGGAAAAAATAATTTATATAAGAAATCAAGAAAAAATTTTTACTGAGGGAAAAACTAGAATAGTTATTGAAAAACAATATACAATAAATTCTAAAGATATTGTTTGGCTAAGAAATAAAAAAGAATTTTCTTCTGAAAAGTTTACTACTTTTGAAGACACAATAAATAATTTTTACACAGCTGAAAAATTTAGATATTTAAGTGATAAGAAACTACTTAGAGGTAATAAAGTTACTTTAGAGTCTGATAATAAAGATAAATATTCTTTTGAAGATGTTTTTGTAAATGTTGAAACAAACGAACTACATGGTAAAGATCTTAGTGTAAATTTTAAAAAAGATACTTTTGGAAATATAGATAACGATCCAAGATTAAAAGGTAATAAAGCATACTCAAACAGAAATGAAACTACTGTTTCTAAGGGTGTTTTTACTACTTGTAAAAAAAGACCTGACGAAAAATGTCCTCCTTGGATAATTGAAGCAAAAGAAGCAAGACATGATAAAAATAAAAAAACAATTTATTATAAAAATGCATGGTTAAAAATTTATGATGTACCTGTCCTATATTATCCATTTTTTTTTCATCCCGACCCCACAGTTAAACGCCAATCTGGTTTTTTAACTCCACAAATTGGAGAATCGCAAAATTTAGGTTCTTCGGCTTATATTCCATATTTTTATGTGATGTCTGATAAAGAAGATTTGACTTTTAAACCTAGAATTTTTACTGATAATAAATTTTCAATTCAAAGTGAATACAGACGAGTAAGCAAAAAAGCTAATCATATTTTTGATTTTAGTTTAACTCAAGGTCATGATTCTTCTGAAGCCGACAAGAACGACGCACGAAGTCATTTTTTCTCTAATTCAATTATTGATCTTGATATGCCTATTTTTGATATAAGTAATCTTGAAATTCAATTACAAAAAACTTCGAATAATACTTATTTAAAATTATTTGATTTAGATTCTCCACTCTTTGGAGGCGAAGGAAGTTCTGAAGGAGTTTCTACATTAAATTCATTTATAAATTTAACAGCAAATAAAGAAGATTTAGATTTAAATGCTTCAGTTGAAATTTATGAAAAATTAGATAAATCGAATAGTGATAGATATGAATTTATTCTTCCAAGTTATAGCTTAAATAAAAATATAAAAAAATATGATACATTAAATGGAACGTTGACATTCAGTTCATCGGGTTCTCAACACATTTACGATACTAATATATTAGAAGCTCAAATAATTAATGATTTATTATATAAATCAGATGATAAATATTTAGCAAATGGAATTAAAAATAATTACAATGTCTTGTTAAAAAACGTCAACTCTGATGGAAACAACTCAGCAAAAATTTCAAACAATTTAAAAACGGAATTACTGTCGGCATTTATTTTTGAGTCATCTTATCCATTACTTAGAGAAGGTATAAATTTTAATAATTACTTAACTCCTAAAATATCATTGAGATACAGTCCAACCCAGATGAAAAATTTAAAAAATGAAGATAGAAGAATTGATATAAATAACATTTTTTCATTAGATAGAATTGGTTTTGCCAATACGGTAGAAAGTGGACAGTCTTTAACAGTTGGTGCTGAATATAAAAAATCTAGAAAAGAAAAAGAAGGTAATACTTCTAAGGATGTTTTTGAATTAAGTTTGGCGACTGCATTTAGAGATGAGATTAATGAAGATATTCCTACTTCAAGCTCTTTGGGAAATAAAAGCTCTGATATAGTTGGGCATATTGAGGTCGAGCCAAATAATTTTTTTAGTTCAAGTTATAACTTCACTGTAGATAATGGTATGGACCAATTTAAATATCACGACATAACTGCTAAATTTCAAGTAAATAATTTTGTAACATCTTTTAAGTATATTGAAGAAAAAGATAATATAGGAGATGAAAATTATTACAGAATACAACTTCATATACTTTTGATGAAAGTAATTCAATTTCTTTTTCAACTAGAAAAAATAAAAAAATTGATTTAACAGAATATTATGACTTAATTTATCGTTACCAAAATGACTGTTTAACAGCAGCGATAGAATACAATAAAGAATATTATAATGACAATGACCTAAAACCTACGGAACAACTTTTCTTTTCTTTAACAATTGTTCCGCTTGGTTCGTATGAAACGAAAAATATAATTCCTAAATAAATGAAAAAATTTCTTTCAATATTAATTTTTTTCAATTTTTTTTTTATTTGGTGTGCCTATTCTAATGAAATCTATGTAGTTTTAAAAGTTAACAATAATGTAATAACTAATTATGATATTGATAACGAGTATCGTTATCTTATTGCTTTAAGTCCAAGCCTTCAAAATGTTAATAAAGAAACAGTTATGAAGTTAGCTAAAGATTCGATAATAAGAGAAAAAATTAAAGAAGCCGAATTAAATCGGCACTTTAATTTAAATATAAAAAATAAATTCATTGATAAAATTATTTCTGTTTTTTATAAAAAAATGGGAATGAAAAATATAAATGAATTTAAAAATTATTTATCAAAATATAATTTGAATTTTGAAGAAATAGAAAAGAAAATTAGTATAGAAGCTGCCTGGAATGACTTGATATATAAAAAGTTTGCAAATAGAATTGAAATTAATGAATTAGAAGTTAAAAAAGAAATAAAAAAAAATATTTTAGATCGTAAAGAACAAAGCATATACTTTATTTCAGAAATTTTATTTGTTGCAGACAATTATGAAAAGCTTAAAAAAGAATATAAAATAATTGAAAAAAGTATTTTAGAAATAGGATTTAACAATACAGCCAATATATATAGTGTGTCTGATTCTGCCAAATTAGGTGGAGAGGTGGGATGGATAAGTGAATCACAATTAAATGAAACTGTCAAAAAAGAAATAATAAATTTAAAAATTGGTAACCATAGCAAACCAATCACTGTTCCTGGGGGATTTTTAATTATAAAAATAAATGATAAAAAAATGGAATGATAAATTTAAATTATGACATGGAATTTAAAAAAAAATTGAGAATGAAAAAAAATTCTCAACTTAAAAATTTCTCTGAAAGTATAATTTTAAAAAATAAAAAAAATTCAACAATAAGTGAAAAATAAACCTATAATAATAGTTTCTGGAGAACCCTATAGTATATTTTCGGAAATTTTTTATAAAATTTTTAAATCAAGTTTTTACAAAAAATATAAAATTCCAATAATATTAATTGGCTCAAAAAATATCATTGAAATGCAAATGAAAAAAATGAATTGCTCTTATAAAATTAACTTAATAAAAAAAAGTGAAATAACAAATGCTAAATTAAATAATAATAAAATTAATTTAATTGACGTTAAATTAAATTTAAAAAAACCATTTGGCAAAATTACAAATAAATCTTCCAAATATATTAAAGAATGTTTTGATATTGCAATAAATATAATGAAAGAAAAATTAGGATTTGCTCTAATAAATGGACCTGTCTCCAAAAAACACTTTCTTCAAGGCAAGTATAATGGAATTACTGAATATTTATCTCATAAAACTGACAAAAAAAATGATGAAGTAATGTTAATTTACAATAAATTTCTTTCGGTATGCCCAATTACTACACATATACCTTTAAAAAAATGTTCCTAAAAAAAATTTCATCTAATGAAATATTAAAAAAATAATTAAAATTAATAAATTTTATAAAAATAATTTAAAAAAAATTCCAAGGTTTGCTGTTACTGGTTTAAATCCTCATTGCGAATCAAATTTTAAAAACAGCGAAGAAGACAGAATAATTAAGCCCGCTATTAAAAGAGCCAAAAAAAAGAACCTAAGAGTTAAAGGCCCATTTCCAGCAGATACTTTATTTACTAAAAATAATATAAAAAAATTTGATGTTGTTATTGGAATGTATCATGATCAAGTCATAACACCTTTAAAAACTTTATACAATTTCAACGCAATAAACATTACTTTAGGTTTACCTTTTATTAGAATTTCTCCAGATCATGGAACAAATAATCAAATGTTGGGTAAAAAAAAATCTGACCCAACAAGCCTTAAAGAAGCTTTACTTTTTTTAAAAAAATTAAATGAAAATTAAACCAAAAAAAAGTTTAGGGCAAAATTTTCTATCAGATAAAAATATAATAAAAGCTATAGTTGAAGTTGGAAATATTAAAGACAATAATCTAGTTCTTGAGATCGGCCCGGGTACAGGAAATTTGACAGAATTTATTTTAAAAAAAAATCCAAAAATTTTTTTTGTAATTGAGAAAGATTATAATTTAGTAAAACTCCTATATAAAAAATTTAATAATAAAATAAATATCATTAACAAAGATGTTCTTAATTTTGAATTAAATGATATTTCAAATGAAAAAGTTATCGTATACGGAAATTTGCCATATAACATTTCAACAGAAATTTTAATTAAATGGATTACAGACAATAAAAAATTTCAATCATGCAAAAAACTTATTTTAATGTTTCAAAAAGAAGTAGCTGATAGAATAATGGCAAAAACAAATTCAAAAAACTATGGTAGATTATCAATTATCTCTAATTGGCGGATGAATATTAAAAAAGAATTTGATATAAGTCCTAATTGTTTTTTTCCAAAGCCTAAAGTAAATAGCACATTATTAAGCTTTGAGCCTAAAAAAAAATATTTTAATATTAAAAAACCTTATAATCTTGAAAAAATAACT
>FUWD013178484.1_pt1 | contig 11070 bp, 12 predicted proteins | sample 1063281 | NCBI WGS metagenome assembly FUWD01 (sample SAMEA79048168, study PRJEB19326) | metagenome | biome: marine
ACCTACACCAAGCCGGATGGAAGAACGCTGTTTCTTAACATTCGTTATAAGTTCGGGTCAGGGGGGAAAGGATAAGAAAGCAAAAAAGCGTTGGATACAGGAAAATATAGGTACTAACGAATAAACTCAACGGTGCTACAACCATATTAGCTTTAATTTCTGTGCAAATGTTCTCCATCAGCGGAATAGATGTTAAGGTGCCCATGGCTAATGCATCATTAGGAAGAATGGTGTTTGCTATTCTGACGACGTTTGTGGTACCACTGCTTTATGCTATGCTAGCGGAGAGGCGGATTGTGGGAACGAAAGGAGCACCAAGCATTGCTGAAACTGAAAATAAACGATAACTTGATAACGAAAGATAAAGGAGAAACCATGAAACTGATGAAGATTATTACAATTGGACTGTCGTTGATAATGGCCGTTTCGTGCAGTAAGTCGGACGATGAGGACAAAACGCTAGAGGTTGATGAATCTGAAATCGTTTCGGACGATGAGGACAAAGCGCTAGAGGCTGATGGGTCTGAAATCGTTACTGTAAACTTACCATCAATACAGTGTGGTATGTGTGAAAAGACCATCAAAGGAGGGTTATCCAAGAGAGAAGGAGTAGTATCAATTGATGTGAATATAGATGAGAAAAATGCTAAAGTAGTTTACGAGGCTGGTTTGATAGACTTGGCTGGGATTGAAAAGGCCATCGCTGGTTTAGGCTACCAGGCCAATGAGACGATGGCTGTTTCAGAAGCATATAACGACTTGACCAAGTGCTGCAAACTGCCTGAAGACAGATAGTGTTTCGGGAGGCAACATGGCTCGCTTCGCTGATGGTCAATGCCGCACAGCGGACTACTGGTCTGGTGCAAAGGCTTCTAATTCGGGTGGAACAGTGTTTCAGTCAGGAGAGGGATTTTTACGATTATTAAGCAGACAAGAGTAAGAAGACAGTGTGTGAGCTGGTGCATTGGAAAAGGCATCTTCAGGGCGTAAGTTTAACTATAATTTCATGATTAGAAAATTATACAGGAGTAAATAATGACATATGTACAAAAGATAGCTGGAGTTGTGGTTTTGATTTCCATCCTGTCTGCAAAGGAAGGGAGCAGTTCAATAGCGAATTATGGGCTGGAAGAGTTTCCGGCAACTGTCTCTCAGAATGGTAAGACATCAGAAGCTGAAAGCGGGATCGTACGTACCTGGTCTCGAATTCCAGAGTACAATATCCGTGGAGATGCTCGGATTGTAGCCGAGAGCTTTCTGGCGGCAAACAGGAAGCAGATGGGCTTTGAAAGCGATTTGAGCTCAGCAGGTTTCTGGTATGAGAAAAAAAGCAGGGGTATCAAATTTGAAACGTTTCAGCAGGAAATTGATGGTATTCCGATTTTCCGCGGTGACATTACGATAACTGTTAATCGCGAGAACCGGGTGAGTTTCCTAAGGAACAACACGCGCGAAATTGATCATGTTTCATCGCGGTCGGCGGGACTCAGCCAGGAAACTGCCCGGCAGATTGCTGTTGAGTATATTAATCCAACAGCAGCAATTAGTTGGGAAGCAGAACCAATACTGAACTATCTGGTACAGGATAAGACCGCTTATCTCACATGGGTCATCGAGTTTGAGACATCAGACCCTCTTGGAGACTGGCGGCTGTTCGTGGATGTTGTGACTGGAGAAGTCTTGGCACTAGAGAACCGTATTGTTTTTGATAACGGTTCCGGAATGATTTGGGACCCAGATCCACTCAGCTCTGCCTACGCCGAATATGGAGACCCCGGCTTCAGTGATAACAATGATGGCGATACGGATCAGCTAAACGGGGAGCGGTTTACAGCTGACTTATTGGACATTACTTATTCCGGTGGAGTCTATCAGCTTTTGGGGCCACATGTATCTGTGGTTGATTGGGATTCTCCCACTGTTCCGGTAGTCACCAGTGATACGCCCGAAGGTTTTGTTTACACCCGCACAGAAAGCGGTTTCGAGGATGTGTTGGTCTATTATTTTATTGATATGACTCAGCGCTACATCCAGTCCATAGGTTTTGATAACGTGAATAATGAGTCACAGACGTCTGATCCTCACGGTGCAGGCGGCGCGGACAATTCCTACTACGTCCCCGGGTCGGATGCCATTGCTTGGGGTGAGGGAGGTGTGGATGATGCCGAGGATGCTGATGTGATCCTTCATGAATATGGCCACGCTATACAGCACGACCAAGTGCCCGGTTGGGGCGGCGGTGACGAAGGATCCATGGGTGAGGGTTTCGGTGACTATTGGGCAGGTTCACATAGTCTAACCATCTCTGATCATCACTCCAACTGGGTATTCAACTGGGATGGACATAATCCCTTCTGGTCAGGAAGGATTCTTGATGCTAACTACCATTATCCTGAAGATAACAGCGGCGGTGTTCATAACGCTGGTCAACTTTGGTCAGCTGGATTGTGGGACTGCCACACCGATCCCGGCATTTCTCGGGAAAATATGGATGCTCTTGTCCTGCAAAACCATTTCATGATCGGGTCCAGTGCCACCATGGCAGATGCCGCAGCGGCCATCATTCAGGCGGATATTGACTTGTTTGGCGCCGAGCATTATAATCTGCTGGTACAGCATTTGGGTGATCGGGGGCTTCATTAATCCAGATGATTACCCACCCATGAGCGATGACCTCGATCCCAATCCACCCACGAACCTTGCAGCTTACAGTGATGAGACCATGCATACCAGCATTCAGCTGACATGGGATGATCCCACGGAACTGTTTGGCGGTGGAGAGATCGGTACATTTCAAATCAACATTTCTCGAGATGGCGAACCCATCACCGAAGTGTGGGAAGGAGTGGAAAACTACCTTGATCAGGGTCTCAGTGAAGGACAATCCTATTACTACACTTTTGTAACTCAGTTAGTTTCAAACGATAGTACCAGCTATGCAGTTCACGTGACGGGATTTGCCGGCGGAGCACCTTCGATTCTCATATGGGACATGGGAAATTCCAGCTCAAACTCAGATGCAATTATGGAGGGTATTATCGCCGCATCTGGCCGTTCTGCTTATATTACCGATGACCTTTTCATGTTTGGTGACGATCTTACAGCTGCCGGTTTCGATGCCATTTTCGTGCTCCTTGGAATTTATTCGAACAATTATGTTCTAAGTGATGGTGCGCAGGTGAACGCTCTCATCAGTTACTTAGAGAACGGCGGGAATCTTTACATGGAAGGTGGTGATACTTGGGCCTACGATTCCCAGACATCACTTCATCCTTATTTTGGCATAGACGGTTTGGTTGATGGTACAGGCGACCTTTCAGCCGTGGCTGGAATCGCCGGGACATTCACGGAAGGAATGAACTTATCTTACAACGGGGAGAACGCCTGGATAGATCATCTGTCGCCTTCTGGTGAGACTGCTTTTGCAGTTCTGGAGAATTCCACCCCTGCTTATTTTTGCGGTGTGGCAAACGCCACTGACAACTATAGTACTATCGGTACTTCTTTCCAGTTAGGCGGATTGAGCGGCATTGAAGAACTGACGGCTTTGATGGCTGCCATGCTGGAATTCTTCGAAGTTGGCGGTATAGAACCTTGTGAAAAAGGTGATCTCAATGCAGATGGTGTGATTGATGTATTCGATGTCATCAGGATCGTTAATATCGTCCTAGGGATCGAGACCGATCCCACAGATGGTGAGTTATGTGCTGCCGATTACGATGACGATGGTGATATTGATATATTTGATATCATAAAGGTGGTGAATTACATCTTGGGAATCGGCGCTGGCCAGTCTGTGAACTGGTTTGATTTAGACGTGTTGAATCAAGTAGTGAATTGATCGAATCCAGATGTAATCAGATGCGAAACTACTCAAGCTACTAGAAGGTATATATTAAATGAAAGAAGTCCGGATAACAAGTTCTGTAGATCACTACTTTGCAGAAAATGTTATCAAGAGATGGTTATAACATGGCTCAGGTTGGATATAGATAGAGCCAACTTTTATATTTAATCTTTTCTAAGTTTATATTATAATGACAAAAAATGGATGACTATAGTTGAATAAAGAGAAACAGCAATCTGAGTTATCAGATACAGCTGATACTTTTATTGTCACTGTCGGTATTAAAGGAATGCATTGTGCCGGTTGTGTTGCTACCGTAGAGAAGGCCATTAGTGAGGCAGAAGGTGTTTTATCAGCCAATGTGAATTTGGCGACAGAGACAGCACAAGTGAAACTTGCTACAGATATAGTTGATATGCAGGGGATTTTTGATTCTGTTTTATCTGTGGGTTACGAGGCGGTGGAGCTTAAAACCGACTTGGATGATGAAACAGAATTCGAAAAAGAACAGGAAGCAGAATTCCAGAATCTTAAAACTCGATTTATTGTTGCTGCAGGACTGACTATCCTGGTTCTTCTAGGATCGTTTCATTCTCATCTGCCAATCCTTTATCAGATATCTCAGCAGATAATGCGAATATCGATGTTAGTTTTGACTGCACTAATCCTCTTCTGGTCAGGAAGACAGTTCTTTAGGAATGCTATTATTCGGGCTCGCCATGGTAAAGCTGACATGGATAGTTTGATTTCCTTAGGAACATCGAGTGCCTACATTTATAGTGCATTGGCAACGTTGGCTCCTGATTTTATTACTACTGCCGGGCAATCACCTGACGTTTACTTCGACACTGCAGCGGTTATTATAACATTGATCCTTTTCGGCAGAATGCTGGAATCGAAGGCCAAACGAAGGGCATCGAGTGCTATCAGGAAGCTTATCGGATTACAGCCAAGAACAACTATAGTTATACGAAACGGTGAGGAAATCACAATTCCCACCCGGCAAGTAGTGGTAGGAGATCTGGTGCTGGTCCGGCCGGGAGAGAGGATACCCGTTGATGGTGTAGTTAAAGAAGGAAGCTCAGCCGTGGATGAGTCTATGATAACAGGTGAGAGCATGCCTGTGGACAAAGGGCCGGGTGATGATGTCATTGGTTCTACTGTAAACAGAATGGGGAGCTTTCAGTTTGAGGCACGAAAAGTAGGAACCAAGACTGTTTTAGCACAGATTGTTCGACTTGTCCGGGAGGCACAGGGATCCAAAGCTCCCATTCAGCGATTGGCTGACAAGATTGCCAGCTATTTTGTTCCGACTGTTATCATGATTGCAGTTCTGACTTTTACCATTTGGTTCATTTCAGAATCTCTTCCTTTTGCATTGCTTAATGCTATCTCTGTACTCATAATAGCCTGCCCTGTGTGCCTTGGGATTAGCAACCCCGACAGCCATTATGGTTGGAACTGGCCGGGGAGCGGAAATGGGCATTCTTATCCGTAGTGGTGAAGTATTGGAGACAATTCATAATGTCAATACAGTGGTATTTGATAAAACCGGTACTCTCACAGTAGGAAAGCCATCAGTAGTGGCAGTTGTACCCTACGATGGTCATACTGAAGAAGAAATTCTCCAGTTTACCGGTAGTGTCGAAAAGCTCTCTGAGCATCCGTTAGCAAAGGCAATTTTAGAGAGAGTTAAGGATTTTAACTTAGTTTTACCGTCAGTATCTGGGTTTAAAGCACAACCCGGACATGGTGCTGAAGCTGAAGTTGAGGGGAAACATGTGATAGTTGGAAGCCCAAGGCTAATGAAGCAGGTCGGTATCGATATAGATCAGGTCAGTCAAGAAGTAGATCAGATTACAAAGCAAGGCCAAACAGCTATCTTGACTGCAATTGATAAAAGAATAATTGGTGTTCTAGCTGTTGCTGATTCTGTGAAGGAAACCGCGGTTGATGAAATATCACTGTTACATCAGAGTGGCATCAAAACATTTATGATGACAGGTGATACAGCAGAGACAGGACAGGCTATTGGAGAACAAGTTGGAATAGATAGGGTGATTTCAGGTGTTTTACCTGAAGATAAGGCTGCTGAAATACAAAGTTTACAAAAGGAAGGAAACAAAGTAGCAATGGTAGGAGACGGGATAAACGATGCTCCATCATTGGTTCAGGCAGATGTGGGGATCGCCCTTGGAACAGGTACTGATATCGCAATGGAGGCGTCTGATGTTACATTAATCAGTGGTGACTTGAGCGGAGTCAGATCGGCTATATCATTGAGCCATAGAACTGTAAAAACTATACACCAGAATCTCTTCTTCGCATTTGTATATAATTCCATAGGAATACCGGTAGCTGCTGGGGTTCTATTTCCCTTTTTTGGTGTTCTACTTGATCCAATGTTTGCCTCTGCAGCAATGGCAGCTAGTTCGCTGTCTGTGGTAATAAATTCACTAAGACTCCGAAAATTTAACATTTAAACAAATTTTTATTTACCCTGTATAAAAGCCTATTTCTCCTCGAGAAAACCCGAAATAACAAGAAAAAGTATTATAAGTCATTTTCAATTTTTTCTTGACATTTATTCAAGAAGTGCTTAGCATTGCCTTAATTACTGAAGTTATGATCTCGGAGCGATCAGAAATAACTAATATAATCCACACAAGATTTATCTTCGTGTCTAGTCCTGTGACTCAAATGAAAGAAGCAGGTTTTTCTACTTCATTTGGGGTGCTAGCTTAGAGTTGGTAACAGGTAAAGACAATAGTAAGTCACTAACCAAGTAGGAGGGTTCATAATGGCTACATTAAAGGATACATTTTCCACCATAACGAGCTGGGCCGGTGATATCGTTAATCTGGGTCTAGCCCTAGCATTGGTGTTCCTGATTGTAGATATCCTATTCCCAGGTACGACAGGTATTGTTGGTAACGTTGCAGATCTCGTGTCAGAGTTCACGAGTGAAGGTCTCGTTGGCCTCATTACCTTCATCGTATTCCTATCCATTTACCGGTAGTAGGCGGGATTCATAAGGGAAAGTTCGTCCCCTCAAGTTTGAGGGGGCGGATTATTACCTGTAATTTTCTTCCCTGTTCGGGTGTTATTTCTTGAATAGGGGTTGAGGGATACTCACCTACCAATCGAATCAGGAGATCTAATCGAATGGCTACACTCAGAGATACTCTAAGGACAACGAGCGGATGGTTGAAGGACATTTTTGAATTCGGCATCGCTCTTATCCTACTGTTCGTTGTGATCGACATTCTATTTCCAGGAACTACAGGTGTCGTGAACAATGTGGGGGAGATAGTGAGCAGTTTTGCCTCAGAAGGTATTGTAGGGCTGATTGCGTTACTCCTCTTCCTGCTTGTTTACAAAAGTTAGTAAATAAGCACAGCATAAAATAATACATCACCTCACTTTTAATGGGGGGATGTCTCTTTGGACCCGATTTAATCTTGGCTTAGTGTCAAGATAGGTCGGGTTCAGTTATTTTATGTAGAGTATTAAATATTAGATAATAAAAATAATCCGGGAATTTTAGATTTCTCCAGCACCTATACTTCCATGCCTGCTGTAAATCCATTCGCCTATAAATTCTCGAGCTTGGCGGTGTTCAATTTGTAAGATTGATTCATTGGTATTTAGTTTAACATCGTCTTGTCTGTTGTTAGTTCCGTGTTCTTTTAGCTCTAGTTTTATTTCTTCAATATTCACTGCATTCTTCCTTTAGTAAAGGTCTTAGTCCTTAAATGAAAATAACTTACAGTTGATATTACCAGTCCTTTAACTTGTTTTTCCTCGGTCGAGGAAGTAATTTTTCACTTAATTAATTGGAGGAGTAACATTGGATATTCTATTTGCACAAGGAAATGGGGGAGCAGGCTCAGCTATAGGTGGGTTCTTACCTTTCATCTTGATCTTTGTTGTCATCTATTTCTTTATGATGCGCCCACAGATGAAACAACAGAAACAGAAAAAGTTAATGCTGGAAACTTTGAAAAAAGGAGATCGTGTTATTACTGTTGGGGGAATACGGGGAACTATTGCTGGATTTAAGGAAAAAGAAACAGTCATCCTATTAAATGTTGGAAAAGGGACAACACTGGAAGTTACCAGATCTTCAATTTCAGATGTGGTTAAGAAGGAGAGAAATGAGAGCTGATGGTACGACCCATTATAAAATATGGAGATCCGATCCTGAGTAAGCTTACTAAGCCGGTTTCTGATTTCTCGTGCATCGAGGATTTAATTCAAGATATGTTTGATACTATGTACGAAGAAGAGGGTATCGGTCTTGCAGCAAATCAAATCGGTATCGATTTAAACCTCTTGGTGGTAGATATATCTCATACTGAAGAGTGGGATGAATCTATGGTATTTGCAAATGTTGAAATCATAGATTTTAATGGTGAAAGTGTAATTGAAGAAGGATGTTTAAGTTTACCTGAAATCAGGTTTGATGTTACTCGACCTGAAGAGATAGTTTTAAAGTATCAAGATCAGACAGGCAAACAAATCGAATCCGAATTCGGTGGTCTCATGGCACGAGTTCTCCAGCATGAAATTGATCATCTGAATGGTGTAATGATGATTGACTATCTTTCACCACTTCAATTTCAACAGTATAAGAACCGTCTTCAGAAACTAACAAATCGTCAAAAAGAAGAAACACAAGAACAGTTTTCCAGAGGAATAGTACTGTAAACGGACGCGCCATGCGCATAATATTTATGGGGAATCCGACATTTTCGGTTCCTTCTCTTACTGTGCTCTCTTCTTCATCTCACGAGATTGCAGCAGTTGTAACAAATCCGGATAAACCGCAGGGTCGAGGACGTAATCCTCTTTCTACACCTGTAGCAAAATGTGCAGAAGATTTAGGTATACCGATTGTGCCTGCAGAAAACCTCAAGGATGATAATCTCACTGCTCTACTATCAGAATTTTCAGCAGATCTCTTTATTGTAGTAGCATTTAGAATTTTACCAGAACGACTTTTAAAAATCCCCAAAATTGGCTGCGTTAATCTGCACGGCTCGATTTTACCGAAATACCGTGGTGCAGCACCTATCCAGCGGGCATTACTCAACGGAGATTCGTTAACAGGACTGACGACCTTCCAACTTAAACCGTCTGTTGATACCGGTGATGTTTTGTTAAAAAAGGAAGTGGTGATCTATCCGAGCGACAACTGTGGAGTATTATCCGAGAGAATGTCTTATGTAGGTGCTCAATTGTTAAAGGAAACCGTGGATCGATTGGAAAGTGGTGAGATAGAATCAAGTCAGCAGGATAATTCACTCGCTACAAAAGCCCCCAAAATTAACCCCAGGATGAGAGTTATAGACTGGAGTAAGTCGACATTTGAAATACACAACCTGATCAGGGCTCTAACACCTAAACCCGGTGCACATACAGTAATGAGAGGTAAAAGATTGAAGATTTGCAGGAGTCGAACTGGACTATCTACTGGAACATCTCCCGGGATGATAATTTCAGCAAACAAAAACTCTTTCCAGGTCTCTTGCGGTTCCGGTTCACTTCAGGTACTGGAAGTTCAGGTTGAAGGTAAAAAGAAAATGTCTGCTCGGAAATATCTTGCTGGTTCTAAGTTAACCGCTGGTGATTGTTTTGACTCAGAAAGATGACGCTCGTTTTCATGCCGTCAGAATGCTGACGGAATTCGATCGAACAGGAGATAGATTATCTGCTGTAACCTCTCGCTATTTTGGTGGAAAAATAAGAATATCACATCCCGAGGAAATTACATACTTGGTTCAGGAAATTACTCGTTGGCGAGGTTATCTTGATGGAGTTATCGATTCCATTTACCAAGGAAAATATTCGAAAGTTGAACATATTTTGAAGAATATTTTGCGAATGGGTGTTTATGAATTAATATTCCGGAACCAGGTACCTGACTATGCAGTTGTAAATGAAGCAGTAAAACTCACACGACATCTATCGAGCGAAAAAGCTGCAGGGCTTACAAATGCAATACTTCGAAAAGTGTTAAAGGTAGACAGTCATGAACCCGGAGTTGTAAAGCAAAATAATAACCCGGCAAAATTAGCAGAATCTACGTCTCATCCTCAATGGTTAGTTGAGCGGTGGCTAAAACGGTATGGATTCGAAGATACTCTCGAGCTTTGCCAGTGGAATAATCAGATACCATCTTTCACAGTTTGGAGGAATCCTGAACAAGTTCATACGCTTCAGTGGGAAGAAGAAGTGACGAGTTTGGGTGTCAATTTGAGAAAGAGTCCAGTCATGAATAATTTATATCATGTGGATTCTCTATCACCAATTTTGCAGAGTGAAGGTTATAGAAAAGGTTGGTTCATCGTACAGGATACTTCGGCAGTTTTGATTACATTATTGGTAGAAGCTAGCTCTGAAGATACGGTATTAGACGTCTGTTGTGCTCCTGGTGGGAAAACTGCTGCTCTTGCGGTAAATCTTGAAAAAAGTGTTTCTATCCTGGCGTCAGATAGCGATGAAGTAAGAGTTGAAAAAGTACGTGAAACATTAGAACGCCTAAGAATATCGCATGTAACAGTGAATGTCAAGAATGCTACAAAAGATGACTACCCAGTAAGTGATGTAATTCTCATTGATGCACCATGCACGGGTACCGGGGTTATGTCTAAACGTGCTGATCTTCGCTGGCGAAGGTCACTGGAAAATCTACAGGAAATGCAACAGTTGCAGTTGGAAATTCTTCAACATATGACGAATTTTGTAGCATCTAATGGTCGAATTATCTACTCTACATGTTCAATGGAATCTGAAGAAAATTGGGATGTGATTGATATGTTTCTGGAAATACGAAATGACTTCGAGATCGTGGAGCCTCAAAAAACTGAGTTGCTTCCTTTCATAGATGATCGTGGAGCTGTTTCGACTTTCCCCCCCCGTGATGGTATGGATGGAGTCTTTGGAGTTATTTTGCAAAAATGTTGATTAGAACTATTTTCAGAATTATAGGGGCATTTCTGATAATTGCAGGCATAGCATTTATTGCATTCGACAAAATAATAATGCCAATGTATGTAGCAAGCAGTCGTGTTATATCATTACCCGATGTGAGTGGACAGACCACTAAATCTGGGCCAATGATGACATTTGAAGAAGCGAGTAAGGAGTTGAATAAATATGATCTTAAAGCTGTAGTGGAATTTGTTAAGTACACCAGTAAATATCCTCCTGAGACTATA
>FUWD013175291.1_pt1 | contig 11065 bp, 15 predicted proteins | sample 1063281 | NCBI WGS metagenome assembly FUWD01 (sample SAMEA79048168, study PRJEB19326) | metagenome | biome: marine
GCGCAAGTGGGCAACTATGGCGAAAGTTTCGAGAGAAACATCGGCATGTCAACACCAATTCAGCTTCCACGTGGTGTAAACCAGTTGTGGATTAAAGGCGGTATCTTGTATGCCCCAGCGTTTAGATAAAGTCTAAATAAAACATAAAATGGCTAACTCTTCAGTTAGCCATTTTTTTATCAAGGTTTTTTTTGTGTTTACAAAACTAAAATCACTACTGTACAACAACGAAGTTAGGGCAATCCTATTTCAGATATTGGCCGTTGTTGTTATTGCTTATTTTGCTTATCAAGCTTTTGATAACATGATGCTCAACATTGAGCAAAGAGGCATTAGAAGTGGTTTTAGTTTTTTAAATGATGAAGCTGGCTTTGCTGTTAATGATAATTTCTTTTTGGAATACTCACCAGCATCGACCAATCTTCAAGCGTTTTATGTCGGTATTGTTAATACTTTAATTGTTGCAATAACGGGTATATTTTTAGCGTCAATCATTGGTCTTATTGTTGGTATTTCTCGTTTGTCTAGTAATTACCTTATTAGAAAAATGGCCGCTATTTATATTGAGATTTTTAGAAATATACCGATATTGCTACAAATTTTATTCTGGTATTCGATAGCGCTTAGCGCCTTCCCATCCCCTAAAAATAGTATCAATTTCTTCGACAGTATTTTTCTTAACTCAAGAGGATTGTATCTACCCAAGCCTATTATGGATGGTCAGTTCTATTTTGTAGTTGCAAGTCTTATTGTTGGCATTGTTAGTTACATTTTTATTAAAAAACGTAGCGATAAAAAGCACGATGAAACAGGGATAAAAACCAACACCATTCCATACTTTTTGGGGCTTGTATTGCTGTTGCCAGTTGTGGTTTATTTTATTTTTGGTGTGCAATTAGAATACCCAGTACTAAAAGGTTTTAACTTTAGAGGTGGTGTAGATTTATCCATTGAATTTTTTGCTTTGGCTTTTTCTTTAAGCATTTACACGGCTACTTATATTGCCGAAGCCATTCGCTCAGGCGTTGAGTCGGTCGATAAAGGGCAAAAAGAAGCGGCGGCGGCATTAGGGTTGAAAGACAGTTGGGCAATGCGCCTAATAATATTACCTCAGGCGCTTAGAGTGGCAATACCGCCGATTATTAACCAATACTTAAACCTAACCAAGAATTCTTCTTTAGCAGCAGCAGTTGGCTATACAGAGTTAGTTACTATATTTTCAGGCACTGTCTTAAATGTGGTTGGTCAAGCAATTGAAATTATCATGTTAACGATGCTAGTGTATTTGACAATATCACTGGTCATTTCATTGATCTTAAATATTTTTAACAAGAAAATGCAAATTAAGGGCGGATAACTATTATGGCAATTTATTCGCTAAAAGAAACAAAACTACCACCACAATCGCAAACTAAGGCCATTCTATGGCTAAAAGACAACTTGTTTTCATCCGTGTCTAATGTTGCACTTACTTTTATAGCGCTGTATCTCATTTACTTACTCTTACCGCCGATTTTAAATTGGACAATCTTTAATGCTAATTTTGATTTGACTGCAGACAATCAATCTTGCGGTCGAGAGGGGGCGTGCTGGGCCTTTATCGGCTCTAACCTTAAGATGTTTATTTATGGATTCTACCCACAAGAAGAATTGTGGCGTGTCAACACTATGTTTGGCATTATTGTGGCGCTTATGGTGTTCGGATCATTGATTAAAAAATCACAATATTGGGCGCGTTATATTATTGGGTCTTTCTTAATTTACCCTATTGTTGCCTTTATTTTGTTACATGGAGGCTTAGGCTTAGAAGTTGTTGAAACTGATAAATGGGGCGGGCTTACGCTCACTGTGGTAGTCGCCGCTGTTGGTATTGTCGCTTCTTTTCCACTGGGCATCTTATTTGCATTAGGGCGACAGTCAAAGATGCGTATTGTTAAATTTATTTCAGTTGTTTATATTGAGTTTGTACGTGGCGTGCCGTTAATTACTATTTTGTTTATGGCGTCTGTTGTGTTGCCATTATTTTTCTCGGCAGGGATGGACTTTGATAAATTACTTAGGGCTTTAATTGGCATCACTTTATTCCAAACGGCTTATATTGCAGAGGTAATTCGTGGTGGTTTACAAGCCATTCCTAAAGGGCAATACGAGGCCGCAGATGCTGTAGGACTCAACTTTATACAAAAAACTGTGCTTGTTATTTTGCCGCAAGCTTTAAAGATCTCTATTCCAAATATCGTTGGTTCGTTTATCGCCTTGTTTAAAGACACAACTCTAGTGTTAATTATTGGGTTATTTGATATGTTGGCAATCGTAGGGGCGGCTACAAGTAATTCTGCTTGGCTGGGAAGAACCACCGAAGGCTACGTGTTTGTCGCTATGGTTATTTGGGTGATTTTGTATTCAATGAGTAGTTATTCAAAAAGATTAGAGGTGCGTTTTAGTACTGAACATAAATAGGTAGAGCAAATGAGTGAATTAATAAACAAAGACATTGGTGAAAAAGATTGTTGCGATATTATTGAGATCAACAGCCTTAACAAGTGGTATGGCGACTTTCACGCACTTAAGGATATTGATCTTAAGGTTAAAGAAGGGGAAATCATCGTGGTTTGTGGCCCTTCAGGTAGTGGCAAATCCACCTTAATACGCTGTGTTAACTTCTTAGAGAAGTTTCAAGAAGGTCAAATTATCGTTGACGGTGTTGAACTTAGTGATGATGTTAAAAAAATCAGACAAGTGCGCTCTGAAGTCTCCATGGTATTTCAACATTTCAACCTGTTTCCTCATTTAAACATTGTAGACAACCTCTCTTTAGCGCCAATCTGGGTACACAACGAAACCAAACAAGAGGCACGGGCAAAGGCTTTAAAATTGCTTGATAGGGTCGGTATTAAGGATCAAGCTGAGAAGTACCCAAACCAGCTCAGTGGTGGCCAACAACAACGCGTGGCGATTGCTAGAGCGTTGTGTACATCACCTAAAATTATGCTCTTTGATGAGCCAACCTCAGCGCTCGATCCTGAGATGATCTCAGAAGTGCTTGATGTCATGGTAGAGCTTGCTAAAGAGGGCATTACTATGATCTGTGTGACTCATGAAATGGGCTTTGCTAAAAAAGTAGCGGACCGCATTATCTTTATGGACGAAGGGCAAATTGTCGAAGAGAATAAGCCAGATCCTTTCTTTAGCAATCCAGAATCCGACCGCTTAAAGCTGTTTTTAGATCAAATATTATCTCAATAAACACAAAATTCAACAATTAAACACATCAAAATAGTGCTTTTAATTGTCAGCTAGTCGTCATTTTTTTTAATTATTCACCCTTAAAAACAAAGTTTTTTGTTAAACTTCAACCATATTTTTGATTAAATTTTTTGATTACAGTGTTTTTCTCCAAGAATAAAAAAATAAAAAACATCAAATTCCAGTGAAAACCAACAATGGAATGACGACTTTAAACGCAATAAAAGTGTTAAAAAAAATGTAGAGCAGCAAAATCTATATTTAGAAAAAAACCTATATTCTACTAAGGTAAAATCTGTATCAAGGACTAAGAAGGGATTAAGTTGTGACTATAAAAAAATAAGCTCTGACCAAGTTAAAATTTTAAAAAAATGCCAACCAGAAAGTACGTCTTTAGCACTGATGAAAATATCAGGAAGGAAAAATAAAACAAAATTTATGCAAGATATTTTAAATCCACTAATAAAGTGTGGTTTTTTTGAGTTAACAATTCCTGAAAGACCAAGAAGTCCAAAACAAAAATATCGATCAACTGGATTTTTCGTTAAAAGAAAAATTGATAAAAAGACATAATGTCTCAAACTCATTAGTAAAACACGTTTATTGCAGTATTTTTTTATACTCAGCTTTAAATTTTAGATTTAAGCGACTTTTTTATAATAATAATACTTGAAGTAGACCGACCTTCTATTTGTTTAAAAATAAGACCGTTGAAAATATTAATATAAGTCATTGATTTTTAACTATTTTATTAAAATTTAACCTTATTTCCCTGTATTTTTATGAATTTTTGCTTATACTATTAGAAAAAGTTTTGAAAATTACAACAATGAAAAAAATATCTTATTAATTGCCTTTTTATTTTTTAGTCTCAGTGTCTTTTCTGCTTCCACTATTTACGTTGAAACGGATGCGAGTATTTTAAGATCTGATAAATCCGATAAAAATGATAGTAATATTATCAAAACCCTATCAAAAGATACCAAATTAGAACTTTTAACCATGCATTTTTCTGGCTGGTCTAAAGTCTCTTTAGGTGGTACTACTGGCTGGATTTTGTCTAATGAATTAACACAAAACACACCAAAAATATTAGCCAAGGTTGTTGACAAAAATACCATTATTAAACTCCAATCACTTGAAGAAGAACTGTTAAATTTAAAACAAAAAAATCAACAGTTATCTTCTGAAAGCATTGATATTAAAGCACTTAATGATAAAATAAAGAATAAAAATAAAGCCATTTCTAAACAAAATATCGCCCTTCAAGCGCAACTCGATTCACCATTAATTAACGATGTTAATTGGTATCTTGCCGCACTCTTAGGATTGCTTTCTGGTTTTATAATCAGTGCATTTATTGCTCGCTTGAAACAGAAAAAACGCAACAGTTTTAATACCATTAATCGTTCATACTAATTAACATGAGTGGTGTTATTCCTATTGAAGTCTCTGTTGAGACTTTCCAAAAATTTGTGATTGATCGCTCACACAAACAGCTCGTTGTTTTGGATATTTCTGCTGATTGGTGTAGCCCTTGTAAGATTCTAGAGCCTATCCTTAGCAGTGTTGCAGCGGAGTATAATGAAGGCGAATTTGCACTAACTAAACTGGAAGCTGAGGATGAAAATATGAAGATTGCAGGGCAGTTTTCAGTGCGTGGATTTCCAACAGTTATTGCTTTTATTAATGGTGAAGAAGTGGGTCGTTTTCATTCTGCACAGACGCATGACTTTGTACGTAGCTTTATTGATCAAAACCTAGAAAAATTTTAATGAAAATAGGCATTTTACTTACTAATCTTGGTACGCCAGATTCCCCTACAAAGACTGCTTTAAAGCGATATTTAAAGCAATTTTTGTCAGATGATCGAGTTATTCAACCGCCCAATAAACTCATTTGGTGGTTGGCCTTAAACGTGGTTATTCTCAACATTCGCCCGGCAAAATCTGCCAAAAAATACGAAAAAATATGGGGTAAATTTGGCAAAGGATCTCCCTTATTAAGCATTACGAATTTGCAATTACAAGGTGTCAAAAAAATACTACTTGCTCAGTATGATAATTTGGTATTTGAAATAGGCATGCGTTATGGTAATCCATCACTCCCTTTGGCATTGAAAAACTTAAAATCCAAAGGTTGTGACAAAATTATCGTCCTACCCTTGTATCCACAATATTCAGACACAACAACCCTCTCAACCCTTGATGAGATTAACACAGTGCTTAATTCTTGGGCAGATGCGCCAGAATTGGTATTTATCGATGATTACTATCAAGACGATGGCTACATCCAATCTTTGGTTAATTCAGTAACTGAACATCAAGCCCAGTTTGGCAAGCCAGATAAGCTAATGATCTCATTTCATGGCATACCTCAGCGTTTTGTTGATAATGGCGACGTTTATTACGATCATTGTGTCAACACCACCAAATTACTCACTAAGGCGCTTAATTTGCAAGAAGATGAGTATCAGTTGTGTTTTCAGTCAATATTTGGCCGTGAAGAATGGCTCAAACCTCAAACAAAAACTAGCTTAGAATCCTTGGCAAATAACGGTGTGTCGCACGTCCAAGTAATTTGCCCTGGATTCTCTGTGGATTGTTTAGAAACATTAGAAGAGATTGATGAAGAGAACAGAGGGTATTTCATGAAGGCTGGTGGCAAAGTGTTTAGTTATATTCCTGCGCTAAACGACCGTAATGACCACATACAAGCACTCTCAAGCATTATTGCACAACAACTCTAATAACTTCGCATAATTTATATTATGTTAAATAATATTTAAATCAAACAAAACATCAGTTATGCATAACTGCCCTATTTCGATATTGGCTTTTTGTAATAAAGTTGAACCGGCTGATAGCCTAAATTAATATAATCATTAATCTTAGCAGGCCCACTCACCGCCACATCAACAATATCTATATAGCTACTGGCAGGTATGCCAACCCACGATGAATGCGTACCACAAACGTGCAGATCAACATTCTCTTTACGTACTAAGTCTTCCAGTATTGAAATAGCTGCTTTTTGCTTCTTAGCACTTTTTTTAGTCAGTTGAAACTGTTCACTGCCGTGTGAAACCACTGCAATCTCTATATTAGGGTATTTTTCTTTTAGTTGTTGTTTTAGGCTCTTAATCATGGGTGCAGCCCATTCCCATGTTTTTTTATCGCTTTCAATCAGTTCAAACACCACACCAGTGGGGCTGTCATTTGCTTCGATTAGGTGAGTAACAATAGGATGTGAGTATTCCTGCGCATACACAGATGAGTAGGCAGTACCAATTAAAAGTACCAATAATAATGCTTTAAATGTTTGTTTAAATCCAATCATCGCTCTACAAATCCCCTAGCGCCCTACTTTAGTTAATTATAGCGCACTATTTTTGATAACGCCAATATCACTACAACTCCCACCATCAAAGCAATACTCACAGGCACCACAAAAAACTCCATCAATTCTGGCAGTATCATTGGCAACGAACTGCCCACGTACATAGCCTCGTGCAAGAAAGGCAAGTTGTGCATTAATATGCCACCACCCACCATCAGCATCGCAATCATACCAATAAACCCCAGCGCCTTTAATACCTTAGGCATGCCGAGAATCAGCGCCTTAGCGCAAAACTGCAACAGCCTGCTATTGCTGTAATTGTCTCTAAGGTAAAAACCCACGTCGTCCATCTTAATAATTAAGCCCACCACGCCATACACGCCAATCGTTGCAATCAAGCCAATGAGCACCAACACCCCAATCTGAGTAGTAATGGGCTCACTAGCAACCGATGCAATCGTTAAAGCGATAATCTCGATGGATAAAATACCGTCCGTTCTTACCGCTGAGGCTACCGTTGCGTCCTCAGCAGCAAGCAAATCTTGTGTATCGGGAATGGTGTGTTCATGCGTGCTTTCATGGGCTTTAAGGTAGCCAATCTTCTCGCCCAGAGATTCTGTGCCCTCATACGCCAAGTATGAGCCCCCTAATACCAAAATTGGTGCCATGACCCAAGGCGCAAAATAAGTGATTAAAATAGCAACAGGAATCATTAAAGCTTTATTAAGTAAAGACTTTTTAGCAATCTTCCAAATAACAGGCAATTCCCTTTTAGCAGCAGTAGCGCTAATATATTGTGGAATGGTAGCCGTGTCATCCACCAAAATACCCGCTGTTTTAGACAGCGACTTAGCCGTTTGATTGGTAATATCATCTATCGACGCAGCCGCAACCTTGCTGGCCACTGCTGAGAGGTCATCGGCTAATGCACTTATGTATCCAATTAATCCAGACATAATCTAAAAATAAACAACATGCCCTATTTTTACATAATTTAGCTTATTCAATCAGCATTCAATCCACTTTGGTATTGACTTCTTTTTAATAAATATTTTCTTAATGCGCTTGAGCAACTGATTTTCTCGTTTAAGATTGAATTTCACCTTTGGCAATATCACCTGGTGCAATTGCTCAATCTCATCCAAACTCGTATCAATATAACTAATATACGGCGTAATGTGAAAACCCTTAAGGCCAATAGACTCTACAAATTCAATGTTTTTCTTATTGTCATCCACTAGCAAATCACCATTACTATAGCGAATATCCTTTGGCAAGGATTTACCCCAAGTTGCTTCAGGGTCGTAATCGTCTCGATACACCGCATCCATAAAATACTCACTCAAGCCAAGTCTATCAATAATTGATTCAGCCCTATTTTTAGTACTAGCCGTCCATATACTCATCTCAACGTTATTCACCTTTAATGAATCAAGCAATTCAAACATTCCAGGACGTACGCTCTCGCCTTTCTCGCAAATCAGCGTGTTGTCTAGATCAAACACCACTTTTTTAACTCCATCACCAGACTCATCTTTTACTTTAAAGTTGTCCAGTTTTTCAAAATCACACTCATCGGCAATGCGCTTAGCCTCATCATCGTACAGATAACTAGATTTAGGACTAATCCCCACCCTGCCCAAATCAAGCCGATCTGCATCCCAACAAGTATTAATGGTAATGCATTCTGGGCGCGTGCCATGCGTATGCCCCTTGCAAGCGTCTGTTAGCTGTTTAAACTGCACATCGTTAAGTGCAATACTATCTCGGTTCCTCATGGCAAATGTAGCCGCTCTAGGGCCGTGGCCTTTATCACGCCCTTCGTTCTCACGCATGCAATCATGGAAATACGCAAAATAAGACAATACCGCCTTATCAGCGCCATTAAAGTTAGCAAGATAGTGTCCGTTACGTTCAACAGTCCGCCAGTGCTTCAATCCATGAGTTGGACTAGTGATAAAGCCAGATTCTTCTCGTAATAGATACAACACTTCCTGGTTGATCACTTAACAATCCTCAGCTTTCCTTGATGTGCTTTTTTAACCACATCACAAGGGTTGTATTTATCGTAAAACTTGACGATCACATCTTGCATCTTTGGTCTAAGTTTGTGCATAGTTTGGTTGGCAATGTATTGTGGCACGCCACCATAAAAGGCCTCTGCAATACCGCCAGTAATACAGGTTAAAGTATCGCTATCACCGCCCAGAGACACAGCATTACGAATCGCATCTTCAAAGTCAGTCGAATCCAGAAAAGCAACAATCGCCTCAGGCACAGTACCTTGGCACGATTCATTAAATTCATAATCGGGTCGAATACCATCAACCGTTCTGTCTAAGTCATAACCAAATTGCTCAGACACATAATTTCTAATTGCTTCCTTACTTGAACCAGTTCTCGCCATAAAGATAGCCGCAGAAGTTGCTTGCGCCCCTTTAACACCTTCAGGATGGTTGTGTGTAAAAGAAGCGTAATGCTCCGCCCTTTCCAATACCTCTTCTAAAGTATCAAACGCAAAGCCAACGGCACTAGTGCGCATAGCAGAGCCATTGCCCCAACTGTTGTAGCCTTCTTGCTTGTCGTACTTGCACCAATGATGAAACATATCCCCATAGCCAGCATTGGGGTGCTCCATGAAGTATTCTCTCATTACATCGGCATAACTTTCATCACGATAGATAGCATCCATCAAAGCAATTGTTAAAACACTATCGTCCGTAAACAACGCATCAGCGCCAAACAACGGTTCAAAATCTTTGTGCTTAATATTGTTCCACTCGTACACTGAGCCAACAACATCACCAGTAATTGCCCCTAACATGAGCTACTAAAAACACCCATGTTCTCTCTCTCTTTCAGAATCCATCTCTTGTGGGAAGGTACGAATATCTTGTTCAAAATCACGAAGGGCTCGCCCAGTCATTTCCTTAAATTGCGCTTTAACCTTGCCAAGGTCAATTTTACCCTCGTTATAAAATGCCATCGATTCAACTAATTTACCAAGTGCCAACCTAATTTCTGTATCAACATTCATCACTTCCACTACTGCGTGCCCGTGCCCCCCTGATCTTCTGATCATTTTTATTCTCCTGTTTTATTATTCATCAAACCCCATGTATCATTCATGAGACCACTAACTGGTCTTTTTTAGGGAAATAACCAACAACCCTGTTTTTCATTATTTCATTACCAATAATGCCTTCAGTACCACCCATTGATAAAGCCATTTCAAGCGCATTTGGCAACACGCCACACCTGATGTTAAAAGGCTTTCCTTCAAGTTCTATGTCTATTGAATAAACCTTAGTTTCAAACTCCCCAAAACCTGGGTAGAAGTCCTTCATAGTACCAACGGGTTCATACGCATTAATGCAACTACCCTGCCAATATGATATTTGTGCACCCGTATCAAAAAACATTTTTCTATTCTGTCCATCGATCCCTACATTAATAATCGGTATACCCATAAACTTACGCATTGGAATCTCAATGCCTTTCATTGCAACTTCTTCATTAGAAAACGCTATTTTTTCATTATCATAATCCATAACAACATTAAACTGATTAAGAACATCGGTACCAATAAGCCCATGAACCACATGCCCCGTATGCATTGACAGCTCTTTAGCACTAAGCCCCAAATAGTTGCTATACAATTCAAATTCATGACCATTAATCTCCAATGAATTTGACAATCCGAATGAAGTGGGTGCACCCGTGTCAATCAACCACTCTTGATTGTTAATATTGGCAAACACATGGTCATTAACAAAAGTTAATTGGGCTTCGGATGTTTTGTCCGCATAATATTTATAACTCATAATTTATAATTCCTTTTTAATTCTGTAAAAATCAGCCTCACATTTTGCACACTGCCATTTAGGGTCGTCTCCAGTAATACAACACCCACCCAATATCACCCTGCCTTCTTGTGCTTTTTTGTCCAATCCATCGTCGGGATAACCATAGACAATATTCAGTATATTTTCAGAGCCACACTCAGGGCATTTTTCTGGTTTTTGACTGTATTTATGGCTCATTTTTTTAATGCCTAGTTTCGTTTTCTAACTCTCTAAATTCACACTGTTCTACGGCCAGTTTTAGCAGCTTTAGTGCGTCCATATTGTCAAGCCTTTCATAGGCTTCAGCGTTGGTCTTTGCGGGGATTGACAGCACCACATCCAAAGTCACACCAATGTCTTTAAAATCCTCCATAAAACCTCCTAAAATTATAAAAAAAGTAAGTAAAATCAATGGAATAAGAGCCTTCAGCTGATTTATAAAAAAGCAATAATAAATGAACAAAAGACTAAAAATTCGACTTGAATTTGTATTCAATTGTAGAGTAAATTAAATGAGTTTGGGTGAAGTTTTACTATTTTTTTGACTATTTTTACAAGTCAATGGGGGTTTGATTTACAGCTTAAAAATTAACCTTTTATAAATCATCATCAACTGTATCGGTAATATAAGCGTA
>FUWD013243720.1_pt35 | contig 11052 bp, 12 predicted proteins | sample 1063281 | NCBI WGS metagenome assembly FUWD01 (sample SAMEA79048168, study PRJEB19326) | metagenome | biome: marine
TTGGAGACGAGCGAAGCGTTCCACCTGAGAACAATGAAAGTAACTATAAAATGGTCATGGACACAGCACTTACTGTTTTAAAAGTCCCTGAAGAAAATATTTTCAGAATGGTCGCTGAATTAGATGGGGAGAAAAACGCAGAACATTACGCTATTTTAATCAGCGAGAAAGTCCCCGAAGCCTGTTTTGACCTTATTACCCTTGGAATGGGAGACGACGGTCACACAGCCTCGTTATTTCCTAACACTGAGGCTCTTTCTGTTGAAGATCTCTGGGTCACTTTAAATCACGTCCCTCAGAAAAAAACGACTCGCATGACATTCACTTATCCACTCATCAACCGCGCTCACAATATTTGCCTCTTCGTTCTAGGTACAGGCAAAAAGAGAGAGTCGCTGCTGTTCTTCAAGGTGACGATCAACCTCTTAATTACCCTTCTCAAAGAATAGGGACAGAAAAAAACAAAGCGCTTTGGATTCTAGATCAAGATGCTGCAAAGGGGCTTAAACTATAGTGCTTGTTCTCGGTATTGAGTCTACATGTGATGAGACAGCCGTTTCACTAGTTGAATCGGGTACGAACGTTTTATCCAATGTTATCTATTCGCAAAGTGAAGACCACCAAGATTTTGGAGGGGTCATTCCTGAACTTGCTTGTCGCAAGCACCTCGATGTCATTATTCCTGTTTTAAAAGAAGCTTTAGAAAAAGCAGATCGAACACTTGAAGATGTAGATTTAATTGCTGCAGCTAGAGGCCCAGGACTCATGGGGGCTCTACTCATTGGATTAAACCTTGCAAAAGCTTTAAGTTTAGCTCTAGACAAACCTTTTATAGGGGTCAACCACTCAGAAGCCCACCTCTATGGCGCAATGATTCCGAATAATCCTACAGAGTTTCCAGCTCTTGGGGTTTTAATTTCTGGAGGACACACAGCCCTAGTCCATATCGAAGCTCTTAGAGAATACCGGGTTCTTGGAACTACTGTTGATGACGCTATTGGAGAAGCTTTTGACAAAGTAGCCTCTTTACTTGGGTACCCTTATCCAGGCGGCCCCTTTATTGAAAACTTAGCGGTCGACGGAGACCCTTATAAATATTCTTTTACTGCAGGTCGGGTTAAAAAGAATCCCTTAGACTTCTCCTTTAGCGGCCTCAAAACAAATGTTTTGTATACCGTAAAAGGTCAAAATCAAAAACAAAATGCGCACCCGCCTCTTACTGATCAACAAAAAAAAGATATCGCAGCTTCATTTCAAAGAGCGGCTTTTTCTGATGTGGTCAATAAAACTTTAATAGCTTTAGAGCAAGGTTCCTACCACGCTCTTATTTTAGGTGGAGGCGTTTCCGCTAGTAAAACACTTAAAAAAATGTTTGCAGAGGCTCTCCCTGATCTCCCTCAATTCTGGCCGCCTAAATCACTTGCAACAGACAATGCAGCTATGATTGCAGGGCTTGCCTACCACCAATATAAGAACCAACCAGACTCCCTGCATTTGAAGGCAACCCCAAGAATTCCAAATTTGATTTAATTGTCTTGAATGAAATTGTCAATATTCTCTATACTTTCGCTTTAAATTATTTTTGAGAAATACCATGGCAAGAGAAAATATTAAATTAAAGAGCGAAGAAAGCTCTGAATATTACTATACTACTAAAAACAAAAAAACGAAGCCTGAGCGAATGACTATCAAGAAATTTGATAAGAAACTTCGCAAGCACGTAATGTTTAAAGAAACAAAGTAATTTTAAAAAACTGCCTCCTTTCAGCGTGCATTGCGCGCGCATCAAACGCCTTTTCTTAGGAAAAGGCGTTTGCTTTCAATAGAGAGTTATATGTTTGAGTTTTCATTAATACGAAAGTACCTGCACCCTAGATGGAAGCAACTCTCTGTCTCAATAGTTTCGTTAGTTTCCATTCTCGTTATCACTCTAGTTGTTTGGTTAATTTTAGTTTTTTTATCTGTTACCAATGGCATGGAAAAAAAATGGACTGAAAAGTTAATTGCGCTAAGTGCACCTTTACAGATCCTTCCAACAGATGCTTACTATCAATCTGACTATTATCAACTCGACAGCATTTCCTACCTCTCTGATTATTCTTTCAAAACAATTGAAGAGAAGCAAATTTCAGATTTAAATTATGATCCCCTTGCAGATGAAGAGCCAAAAGGCATGTGGGTATCATCTGAGGGTAAAGATCTAGTAAAAGAGGTCTTTGAGTCTATAGGAAAATCAAAAGGAATAAGCCTTACTGCAAGTGACTTTGAAATGTCGGTCTCTAATGCTCGCTTTCGCCTTTTACGCTCATCTGATAGTTGTGATTTAGGACAAGGGGCCAATACGCAGAGTTTTTTAAATCAAATCGCATACCTCTCCTCCTTTGACTCCCGAAATTCAAGACTGCAAAAAATCATTCTAGAACCCTCTATGCAGGATCTTTCTAATATTTTTTCACTCTTAGGATCCTCAGGAAACAGCATCCAAGAAGATCAACCTGAAAAAGACCAACTTCTCTCACATAGTTTATTTCATAAACGACTTAACAGCTTCATGAGCCATGTCGAAATAACTCACTTAAAAGTGGGTGAACAAGGCTATTTATTCCACCGAGATTTTTTTCCTAAACATGGAAAGTTAAAAGCTCTTTTGACGAATTCAACCACTCTTTTAGTTCCTGAGAATGCCCTTAAGCTTGCCGAACTGAAAAAAAAATATGAAGCCGGCGGAATTCCTTCTGAGATTGTACAAATCGATCTCTCTAAAAATGTCGTCTTCAAAAAAGAGGGCCAATCCCCTTTATCTAGTTACTACCTCTCTTTAGACCAGAATATTCTATTGCCTGCCAAGCTGATCACCTCTTCAATTCGAAATGCAATTTATCCAGGGCATATAAAATTTTGTTTGGATGCTAAAATACAAAGCCTCTCTTTTACAGGAGAAATTCCATTTCACAACTTAGAGATAGGAAAAGCTAGTTGCACAACTTCATTCAATGAATTTCCAAAAGACTCCCTTTCTGGGCTTATCACTTAGAATCAAAGAACCAGACACAACTCATCGTTCCTGAGGACACCGAAGCAGGCGAAGGTGTTCTGCTTCCCAAATCTTTTAGAGAGCAAGGAGTCTACTCTGGAGATCGAGGCTACCTGTCTTACCACACACAAACCACCTCATCTCTTCAAGAAATGCGCATTCCCATTTTTGTTGCCGGTTTTTATGACCCAGGCTTAATTCCCAATGGCGGAAAGATTATCTTAACCCCGAAAAAAATAATCTCTTCAATCAATGCAGCTATTAATGTTAAAGACTCTCTTATTGGCAATGGAGTGAACGTCTGGTTTGATAACATCAATCAAGCTGACCAAGTTAAAAAATACTTACAGGAAGAATTTAAAGAGCGCGGCATTGATGCTTTTTGGGAAGTTAAAACTTTTAGGGAATATGAATTCTCTAAAGACTTTATCGAACAGATATCATCAGATAAAACTATCTTTTCACTGATAGCTGTTTTAATAATTGTAGTTGCTTGCACCAACATTATTTCAATGCTCGTTCTTCTTGTGAATAATAAGAAAAGAGAAATTGGTATTTTAGAAGCGATGGGCGCTTCTAAAAAAAGTATTGCGATGATCTTTGGAGGATGTGGCCTTACGATTGGGATGCTCAGTAGTGTCTTAGGAACGCTTGCGGCTTATTTGACTTTAAAAAATATTCAATCCCTTATGAACATGATTAGTAGACTTCAGGGGCATCAAGCTTTTAATCCCGCTTTTTTTGGGGATGCACTTCCAACAGAACTTAATTTTGAAGCGTTCAAGTTTGTTATGATTGCGACGATTACCATGTCCCTTCTAGCAGGCCTAATCCCTGCTTTAAAAGCGATGCGTTTGAACACGACTGAAATATTGAAGAGTGATAACTAATGTTAAAAGCCACACACCTAAAAAAAACATTTCGCCACCCGACTACTTGCGAGATCCTCAAAGACATAAATCTAGAGGTTAAACCTGGTGAGACGATAGCTATCATGGGAACTTCAGGAGTAGGCAAAAGCACGCTTCTACACATTCTAGGAACTCTTGAAAAAGCAGATCAAGGTAAATTAGAAATTGCAGGCCACCCTATTGAAAAAAAACTCACTAAATTGCGCAACCAGCACATCGGTTTTATCTTTCAGTCCTTTTTCCTCCTCGACAATTTAACTGTTTTAGATAATGTACTGATGCCCGCTCGAATAGCACGTACATCCATACGAAAGAACTCTCCTGCCTATACAAGAGCAATCTATCTTCTTACAAGACTCGCTCTCATCGATAGAAAAGACCACCTCGCTAAAAACCTCTCTGGAGGAGAAAAGCAACGTGTTTGTATAGCAAGAGCTCTTTGTAATAGCCCCTCTCTCATCTTTGCAGATGAGCCTACCGGAAACCTTGACCAAAAGACATCAAGGTCCATCCAAAAGCTTCTTTTAGAAACTGTAAAAGAAGAAGGGAAATCCCTAATCACAGCAACTCACGATCCCGAATTTGCTAAACGATGTGACAGAGCCTACCAACTCAAGGAAGGCAAACTCTTTGCCTTAGACCTTTCATTTAAGTAGAGACATCTCAGCTGATCTTAATCCGTTAGCACCTCTTTTAGAGCAATAGATTCTAAGCAAAGCTCTAGAGAATTAGATCCTTGATAAGGCATTTGAGGAATTACCTGTATATACTCTTTAAAGTTTTCTCGAAGTCTATCTGAAGCTATTTTTTGCAGTTCAAAAGTAGAGAGTTCTTTTAAATCTTCAAGACCTGAGATCACTGATGAAAATGAATTTTTAATTTCTTCGTACGCTTTCCCCTCTAGATCTTTAGAAGTTAAACAATGCGTATTATAAAAGAGATCTTCTGAATGTCCTTTAGCTCCATAAAGAGCGCCTATTACAAAAGAAAGTCTCCAAAAACGCTTTTGATAATCCTCTGCGTAAAAATAGGTTATTTTTTTAGGACTTAGCGTTCCTTTTTCAAGTTCTTTAATGCAAGCAGCAGCTGTTACGGAGCTGAGCATAGCTGAGGTCATCCCAGTGGACAAAAGGGGATCAATAAAGACAGCTGAGTCGCCTACTAAAAAATAATTATCTCCGCCCCATTTAGTTGTTCTATAACTCCAGTCTTGTGTTTGCTGAACATTGGAGACGAGCATTCCTTTTTTAAGTAGATCTAAAAAAACCTCAGATTTTTTAAAGAGTCCGCATAAAGTTCTTTTCGACTCTTTATCTTTTTCTGTTCATTGTAAAATTGCTGCGAAAGAACAACTCCAACGCTCCACGTTTTATCATGAAGAGGAATCCCCCAAATCCACCCATTAGGAATAGAACTTAATACAATAGGGTTTTCAATTTCCTTTGAATAGCCTTTTATATTTTGAAACCCTTTTAAAGAATGAGGTGAGTTTACTTTTAACCAGTAGCCCCAAAGGGCTACATTTTGAAAGGCTTCAAGCGGCTTTTGTGAGTTTAAATAACGTCTAGCTAAAAGAGCTGCTCGACCTGTTGCATCGATTAGGTAGTCACAGACTATCTCTTTTCTTTGACTATTGTTGAAAATGATCACAGAGCTTGCTCTATCATCAGTAAACACGACTTCTTCAACTTTAGTTTCTTCAAAAACTTCCACTCCACACTCACGTGCTCTTGTTAAAAGAAGGTGATCAAATTCTGAACGAATAACATGATAGGTGTATTGTCCAGTCTCTCCCCAGTTGATTAACCAACGCTCATTCCAATCAAAAAAAACACCTCCTTTACGTTTACATCCTAATGCCGCGACACGCTCTTCTAAATCTAGGAGTTGCAAAATATAAGGAAGCGAGAGTATTCCTGATTCACCAATATGATATCTCGGGTGGCGATCTTTCTCGAAAAGGGTCACTTTAAATCCAGCTTTTGCAAGAAGTATTGCCGCAGTTGATCCTGCAGGTCCACCTCCCATCACAACTACTTTTTTAGAAGTGTTCATAGGCTACAGTATAAAGTTAAGCATTAAACTCTCTATGCATGTAGAGAGTTTAATAGAGCGTTGAAAACCTATTCTAGAGGTTTCTAGAAGAGCTTCAAACTTCCTTAATGAAAAAGGAGCTTTGTTTTTTAAAGAGGTAAACCATTTTTCAATTTGAAGAAACAAAATATCAGACTCATGATTAAAAAAAAGCGTCTCATCAAAAGTTCTCTCTTTTTTAGAAAGAGTGCTTTCCAACTCTTCTAAAATGGATGAAGATGTTAAATGAAGATCATTGTATGAAAAATTAGGCCACTTTTTTAAAAGTGTTTCTAAAAGCTGCTCATGTTTTTTTTCTACACTACTCTCTTCTTCCTCTTCAAAAAAAACTTTTTGTAACCTTGAAGCTACCGTCGGCAGTATCTGATCAAGAGAAGGAGTTAGCAGAATAAAGTGAGTCGATGAGTTTGGTTCTTCAATAGTTTTTAAAAGAGCGTTCGCTGCAGCCTCTTGCATACGGTCAGCATATTTTAGAACAAAGAATTGAAGAGCGGCCTCATGAGGAAAAAACTGACTTTGAGTCGAGATCCATCTGATTTGCTCAATCGTGTAGACCGCTGATTTAGAAGAGGGATTTATAAGGGCAAAGTCAGGGTGATTCCCTGTTTGGATTTTATCTAGATTTTCTTCTGTTGATCCTTTTTGACGAAAAACTTCTAATACAAAGTCTGTCGCGCTTTGAACCATCTCCCCCATATTAGAGCCTACAAAAAGTAGAGCTTGAGGAATAGATTTCTGATCTAAATAACTTTTTAAAAGGGCTGCCGATTCTTGGGTCATCTATTTTACTTTTTTAAAATTGCTCTTACTGGACTCGCTTCAAACCCTATTAATTTTAAAGGGAGAGCTACGAGCTCATACACCCCTTGAGGGACATCTTTGAGATAAAGGCATTCTAAAACAGCCATTTTATATTTACTAGCACATTTCTGACTTAAGACATGTTGACAGTCTTTAAAGAGATCAATACCCGGAGTATCTATACCTACTAAAACAACTCCATTTTTATGAAGATGTTCTATTGTGCTCGGATCAAGTGCTGCATAATCTTCGACAAAAGGATGTAGTCTATCTGCCGTTGCTGTTTTAAAAAGAATACGGGAAGCTTCTAACTTAACAGGTAATTGATCAGGCATTATTTTCGCACCTTTTTCAACGTTAACTTCAATCACTTGACAAGGTCCGATAAACTTGGTCAGAGATTCCTCCCCTATCGAAAGCCCTTTAGGATCTGTCATTAAAGGACTGTTAGCATGGGATCCTAAGTGGGCAGTTGCTTCAAAGCTTGAGAGGTTCACAGAGTGCCCTTTTTCAAGTTTAAGCTTGGATTTTTGAGAAAGCGGAGTATCACTTGGCCAGACTGCATAGAGCCCATCTAAAGGGGGAGAGATGTCGTAAAGGTCTTGGTTCATAAAAAATCCGCAATTTAGTTTAAAATTGTACAGTATAGGTGAATAATGAAATTTTCGATAGAATTAAGAAATAATGAACTCAATCCAAACTCTTTCTAAACAACTAAAGCTTTAAGAAAGATTCTTTAGAATTGGACCCCAAGCCTTCTCAAAAACCTCTTTTTTAGACATAGTCGCATCAATTAAATGAATACGAGAAGGTTCTTCTTTAGCAAGAGTGTGGTAGCCCTGATGAACCTTTTGATGAAAAGAGAGTTTTAGGTCCTCTAGGCGGTCCCATTTTTTGTCCATTTTTTCAATACGTTTGAGGCCTTTAGAAGGGTCTAGATCGAGTATAAAGGTTAAATTAGGACTGAGTCCCTGACAAGCAAGGTTGCAGAGCTCTTGAGCCTTTTCTTTACCAACCCCTCTCGCTATCCCCTGATAAGCTATGGTAGAGTCGTTAAAGCGGTCGCAAAGGACAATGTGACCCTTGTCAAGGTGGGGCTGAATCACTTCTTGAATATGCTGAGCTCTTGAGGTCAAAAACAGAAGTAGTTCTGCCATAGAACTTATAGAGTGCTCTTTTTGATGGAGAAGGATCTCACGAATTTCCTCTCCAAGAGTGGTCCCTCCTGGCTCTCTAGTTTTAAAGACTTCAAAACCCTCTTTTTTTAAAGAGCTGTAAAGCCCCTTTATTAAAGTAGACTTTCCTGACCCCTCACCTCCTTCAAAGGAGATGAAGAGCGGTTTACTCTTTTGAGTCATTGGAATGCTCTTCACAGGATATAATAGCTTCTTCTGCATCTATTGTATCTTCTGCTGAAATTTTTTGTATCGCAGAGATCGTGTCACCTTCGCGTAAGTTAGCGAGTTTAACCCCTTGTGTTGCTCTTCCCATCACTCTTAGATCATTCATTCCAAAGCGTATTGTCTGACCATGTTTGGACATCATGAGAACACTTTCATCATTTTGAATGGAGAGAGCTCCGAGAACAAAACCGTTACGATCACTTGTAATAATGGATCGAACACCAACTCCACCTCTATTTGTTTTTCTAAAGTCATCAACATTTGAACGTTTTCCAAATCCTTTGTCACAAACAACCAGGATTTGTTCGTCTCCATTGACCACTTCACAGGCAATAACAGCATCTTCTTTAGACTTTAAGTTAATCCCTTTAACTCCTCTTGCTGTTCGTCCCATGGCTCTTACTTGATCTTCATCAAAACGAATAGCCATCCCTTGCTTAGTGAAAAGCATGACCTGCTGCTCATTAGTAACCAGGTGAGCATTCATAAGAGAATCATTTTCATCAATAGTGATGGCGTAGATCCCTTTACGTCTTGGGTTCGCATAAGCCTTAATTTCTGTTTTTTTAACAATTCCATTTACCGTAGATAAAAATACATAATGATCTTCTTTAGTAAAGTCAGATACTTTTAAAATGGTCGCAATTCTCTCGCCGGGTTTAATGTCTTCTAAAAGATTAATAAGAGGTCTTCCTTTAGACCGTCTTCCAGACTCTGGGATCTGCCAGACTTTGATCCAGTAGCAACGACCGAGCGTTGTAAAGACAAGTAGATAATCGTGTGTGTTTGCAATGTAGATGCTCTTTAAAGAATCATGCTCTTTTTTAAGATCAAATCCAATGACTCCACTACCGCCACGCCTTTGTTCCCTAAAAGTATCCATCGGCATCCGTTTAATGTAGTCATCTTGTGAAACGGTTAAGATGACCGGCTCGTTGGTGATCAAATCTTCAATATTAAGATCCCCTTCTGCCGCTATAATTTGAGTGCGTCTTGGAGTCTTATCTATAGTTCTCACTTGGTTAAGCTCATTACAAATGATTTCATTAACTCTTAATTCGCTTGCTAAAATCTCTTTAAAATCATTAATTCTCTCTAAAAGCTTTTGATATTCGTTATTGATTTTTTCTTGTTCAAGTCCTGTTAGCTGATAGAGTTTAAGATCTAGAACCGCGTTCGCTTGTCTTTCAGAGAGCTCATAAAATTCCATTAAAGCAGATCTAGCTTCGTCTCTTGAAGATTTAGAGCGAATAATTTTAACCACTTCATCTAAATGGTTAAGAGCTTTTAAATAACCTTCTAAAATATGGGCTCTATCTTCTGCTTTATTGAGTTCAAAGCGCGTTCTTCTACGAACAACTTCGATACGGTGATCGATCCAAGCTACAATAAACTGTTTGATATTCATGACTCTTGGAAGTCCCTTATCAAGGGCAAGCATAATCGCCCCAAAAGTTACTTGGAGGTCGGTGAATTTATAAAGTTGATTAATAATGACATCGGGGACTTCATTGCGCTTAAGCTCTATGAGTATTTGAAGACCCAACTTATCAGATTCATCTCGAATGTCACTTATTCCGGTGATGACTTTATTGTGAATTAAATTCGCTATTTGGGTGATTAACCTCGATTTATTCACATTGTAGGGAAGTTCTGTAATTACGATAGAGGAGCGATCTCCATCTTTTTCTACCACTTCAAGTTTAGCTCTTACTGTAAACTTGCCTCGACCTGTGTGGTAAGCCTCTTTTATCCCTCTATAGCCGCAGATAATTCCTCCTGTAGGAAAATCAGGACCCGGCATCTCTTGCATGATTTCATCAATCGAAAGATCGGGGTTTTCTATTACCATTTGAGTCACAGTAATCAGTTCCTGCAGATTTTGAGGAGGAATATTAGTCGCCATTCCAACTGCAATTCCAGAAGAGCCGTTACTCAGTAGATTAGGAAACTTTGAAGGAAAGACAACAGGCTCTAGTTTTGTTTCATCATAGTTCGGAACAAGATCTACTGTTTCTTTTTCCATGTCTTCCATTAAGAGAACAGAAGGTGCTGTTAAACGAGCTTCAGCATAACGCATTGCAGCTGGAGGATCTCCATCAACGGACCCGAAATTTCCCTGTCCATTGACTAGCATATAGCGCATGCACCAACTCTGAGCCATTCGCACAAGCGTTGGATAAATCACCATTTCACCGTGAGGGTGAAAGTCTCCAGAGGTATCCCCACATATTTTAGCACACTTACGGTGCTTTCCACCTGGTGATAAATTAAGAAGCCGCATGGCGTAGAGAATCCTTCTTTGAGAAGGTTTCAGTCCATCACGCACATCAGGAAGAGCCCTTGATATAATCACAGACATCGAGTAACGCAAGTAACTTTCTTTCATCTCATCTTCGACATTACGAGGAATGATATTTCCAATATTGTTAGGTAGCATAGAGCTCGCTTCTCCGTAAGGGTTTAGACATCAAGGTTTTTTACTGATAACGCATGATGTTCAATAAATTCTCTTCTAGGGGGCACTTCTTCGCCCATTAATTTTGCAAACATATGATCTGCTGCAATAGCATCCGGTAGAGTTACATGAAGCAGTGTTCTTTTTTCAGGATCCATTGTGGTTTCCCAAAGTTGATCTGGGTTCATTTCTCCCAAACCTTTGTAACGCTGAATAACCATCCCCTTTCTTCCATTTTCTCTTATGAAAGCGACGATTTCTTTAAGGGTAAAAACAGAAATTGTTTTTTCACTTCCATCACTTTGAAGTTCGCAATTCAGCTCACAAGGCGTTAGGTATTGAGACAAAGCA
>FUWD013023936.1_pt1 | contig 11051 bp, 9 predicted proteins | sample 1063281 | NCBI WGS metagenome assembly FUWD01 (sample SAMEA79048168, study PRJEB19326) | metagenome | biome: marine
ATTATTCACCTCATACTGAAGCCAAAATTATTTTTGATTTTTGGGTTCTGAAACATTCCATAACAGTGTAGGTGGCGGACTTCATATTGCCATGAATCAGAATTTTATTCTTGCAATTGATTACGGTAAAGCTCTTAATGAACAGGATGGTAACTCAGGTATTTATATAGGATTAAATTTTCTTTTCTAAGCTATTTCTGTTTGTAACTGATATTTCGTTTGATGTTGATTATCAATATTTTAGTTGCTTTGTAAGGATTGACAATCATAAAAAACAAACCCCCTTAACGAATTATTCATTAAGGGGGTTTAATTTAATATAAAGTTTATTTACTTTATTATCAGACGTTTACTAATGATAGAGTCTTTGGTTTCAATTTTGATAGAATAAACTCCTGATGGATATGAGGAAGTGTTAATTTGATAACTATTCTTATCTAACTTCATCCTTTCCATTAGTTGTCCTTTAAAATTGTGAATACTGATCGAAACCATTGTAGATTTAGATAGTATATTTACAACATCAACTGTAGGATTAGGGTAAATCTGCACTGCAGCTTCATTTATTTCATCAATTCCTGTACAGGCATCAACGAATAAATTTTCTTCAGCAAAATTTTCACAACCATCATCAGAAATATAGGTGTAAGTAATTGTATGATCACCCAAGCCTGCAACAGAAGCATCAAACATGCCATCAGTTACTCCGTATCCGCTATATTCTCCGCCATCAGGCATTCCTCCGGTAAGTTCAAACGGTACCCAAAAAACGCAGGCAACATCAAAAGGTTCTTGTGTAACTTCAGGAATTTCAAAAATATCGATATAATCTTCTATTGTAAATATATCTCCATCAACTCCATTAACATTTAATGTTACATCCCAACTTCCTACGGAATTATACAAAACTGTTGGATTTTCTTCTGTAGAAGTTGCAGGGTCACCACCTTCAAAAGTCCATAGCCAGCTTGTAATGTCTCCTTCCGACATATCAGAAAAGCTAACTGTACCTTCTCCACATGCTGATGTAATATCTGAAGTAAAATCTGCAGTTACACCACCACATGATGCCTGTACTACACCTTGAGCCTCAAATGCAGTTACAAATGTTTGTGTACTATAAGGCCAAATTGACTGAATAACAATGTCGTGATCAGGAGCAATTAGTATGTAAGTAGGAGCAAATTGAACACCATATGTATTAAAAATGGCATTTCCTCCTCCTTGTAAACCACTAACGGTTGGAAATTCAATTCCGTATGTATTATCAAATGCAATACACTGTGCATCTGTATTATTCCAATCAACTGACATAACAAAAAGATCAGCAGTGTTGCAACCAAATGCTTCGTAAGCTCCGACTATATAAGGGGCGGTGCTTATGCATGATGGTCATGTAGTAAAAAAGAAGTCAATACAAACGTATTGGCCTCCATCCAATATCGAAAATAAATTTATCTCATTACCATGCGTATCTGTAACTGTAAAATCAACAGCTCTAGTTAATGATGTTTGAGAAAAACCGAACGTTGTAGCTAACAACAATCCTAAAAAAAGAGTTAATTTTTTCATATACAATGTTTATAATTATGCTAATAAATTAATTCTAAGCTAGCGTCATTTAAAACAACGCTGGTTTACTTTATTATCAGCTGTTTATTATTAATATTATCTTCTGTTTCAATTTTAATTGAATATACTCCTGATGGGTATGAAGAGGTGTTAATTTTATAACTATTCTTATTCAATTTTGTCCTTTCCATTAGTTGCCCTTTAAAATTGTGAATACTAATCGAAACCATAGTAGATTTGGATAGTATATTTACAACATCAACTGTAGGATTAGGGTAAATCTGTACTGCAGCTTCATTTGTTTCATCAATACCTGTGCATGCGTCTACGTATAAATTTTCTTCAGCAAAATTTTCACATCCATCATCAGAAATATAAGTGTAAGTAATAGTGTGATCTCCTAAGCCTGCGGTAGAAGGATTAAACATTCCATCTGTTACTCCATCTCCGCTATATTCTCCACCTTCGGGCATACCTCCGGTAAGTTCAAACGGTACCCAAAAAACGCAAGCAACATCAAAGGGCTCCTGCGTTACATCAGGAATTTCAAAAATATCAATATAATTTTCTACTGTAAAAGTATCTCCTTCTTCTCCATTAACATTTAATGTTACATCCCAACTTCCTACAGAATTATAAAAAACTGACGGGTTTTCTTCAGTAGAAGTCCCGGGGTCACCCCCTTCAAAAGTCCATAGCCAGCTTGTAATATCTCCAACTGACATATCAGAAAAGTCAACTGTACCTTCTCCACATGCTGATGTAATATCTGATGTGAAATTTGCAGTTACACCACCACATGATGCCTGTTGTATACCTTGACCTTCAAAAGCATTAATGAATGTTTGTGCATTTGGAACAGGCCAAATATCCTGAATAACAATATCATGGTTAGGAGCAATTAATATGTAGGTAGGGGAAGCGTTAATCCCATAAGTATTAGTGATGCCTTGACCACCGCCTTCTACTGCGCTTATGGTTGGAAACTCAATGCCTAGATTTGCATTGTATGAAATACATGTCGCGTTATTATCGGATGATGAAACGCTGATAACAAAAAGGTCTGCTGTGTTACAGCCAAAAAGATCGTAGGCCTCGACTAAATATGGTACGGTGCCTGTGCATGATGATCAATTAGTAAAGAAGAAATCAATACAAACGTATTGTCCTCCATCCAAAATAGAAAATAAGTTTCGCTCAACACCATTGATGTCTGTAGCAGTAAAATCAACAGCTTCAGTTAAAGGTGTTTGGGCAAAGCCAAAGGTTGTTGCGAACAACAATCCTAAAAAAAGAGTAAGTTTTTTCATATTGTTATATTTAATTAGATAAATAAATAATTATATCACGCAAATTTAGTTATTTATAGTTAAATAAAAATTAAATTTAACATAAAAATCTAGTTTAATTGTATTTATTAATGGAATATATGCTATTTTCTAGATATTAACGAAATAAACACCAAAGTATCTCTTTCTACACTAAATTGTGCTTTATTAAATATAGGCAGCAAGAATGAATTATTAACAGAATAATTTGATATGCCAATTGGTTCTATAGGAATCTTAAACTCCCGCATATCTAATTTGTTATTGCTATTAATATCCTGGAAAATAGCAACTGCATATCTACCAGAAGGAATATTCTTCAATGATACTTCAATGTTTTCAGAATCAGGAATTAGTATTACTGAATCAACAGCACCTGATTTTAACTTAAAATCGTTCTTGTTATCATATAACCCAACAAATATTTTACTCCCGTTTAACTCAATATTTGAAATGCTAATTGTAAGGGTTGCAGTATTTTGCCCGTAAACAAAGGCTACAACCATAATTAATGAAATTAATAAAAGTATTTTCTTAATTTTCATAGTCAAAAAATAAATCCCATTTCACGCTCAGCTTTTATTAGGGCATTATAAAATGAATTTGCCCAGTAGTTACGTATTCCGGCACCAGAAGGGATACCTATAATTTGTTCAGTTAGCAATACTTTTTTAGTTTTTATGTCGAAGAATGTAATCCAGTATGTTGCTTCACGTTCTGGCTTGTTTAGGCTTTCAACAATTATCACTAGTCCAACACCAACATTATTCTCTCGTATCTTGTAGGTATCTACTATTTTCTGTATTGAGTCGCTGTTAAAATGCCTACGGTGAAATATGTAGTTACCAATGTTTTTAAAAATATCAACATTCTTATTACGGTTATTAATAAAACTAGTGCTATAAGCCACATGGCTTTTATTGAATGACGTTGCAATATCAAATTTTTTATTTTCTTTAAAAACCAGGTTATTCCACTCGTAGAACAATTTATCTCTTAATTTATAAGGATCAGGAAAAGCACTTTCATCGGTGAAAAATGTAACAGAATAATCCAGTCCAAACCATGTTATTTCCTGTGCACAATATGCTTTGTTTGATTGTGAATAATTATTGCTTGTGAACAATATTAACGATATAAAAACTAACCAGAATGCTTTCTTCATTTCTTATCTATAGTCGTTAAATATTATGGGTTTCCGGCTACCTTCTTGTAATTGCATATCTGAAATTTCTTTAGGTTTAAAAATAATATATCAGGAGCGACCCTTAATTTAGCTCTGAAATTATCTTTTATTTTCTTCTCGGTATTTGAAAGCACGTTATTACAACCTACTTTAATCAATAGCTTGTCTGTGCCAAGTTCATTAGTTGAAACTTCAACAATATAATTTTCAACACAATTAATGTCGTTGAGGACATCGTAAATTGAAGGTGGATATAAAGTAGTCCCTTTCAGTTTTATCATTTGTTGCTTGCGTCCTATTACAGGACCCAACCTCATTGTGTTTCTGCCACAGGAGCATGGCTCTGTATGATGATGGCATATATCACCTGTTTTAAATCTAAGCAATGGCATTGCTTCTACTCCAAGTGTTGTTATAGTTACTTCACCCGGCTCTCCTTCTTTAACAGTGTTATTATTTTCATCAAGAAATTCAACAATTATCATTTCCGGATGATGATGTCCACCTTGTCCTGCTGCACATTCTGTGAATGCCGTACCCATCTCTGTGGAAGCATATGTAGAATACAATTTAATATCCCAATTATCAGTTATTTTCTTACCAAGAGTGTTAAGTGAAAAATCCGGATTACGAATCGGCTCACCGATACACACTGCTTTTTTTATAGATGAATTTTTATAATCAATCCCATTTTCGTTGGCAAAGCTTATAAGTCTGGGTATAAATGATGGAACAGTAACAAAGCCTGTGGGATTGAATTTGCTAATCGATTCAAACTGTAGCTTTTGCAAACCAGGGCCGGTACGGATAATTCCAGCACCAAGTTTTCGCAATCCTAAAAAGTAGGCCATACCGGCCATAAACCGCTTGTCGATAGTAACCAATAATTGAAATATATCATCTTCGGTTGTATCGGCACATGAAAATGAAATATATTCGTTGTACGCAAGCCGATCAAGGTCATTGTTAGTCATTGCAAATGTAACCGGCTCACCCATTGTGCCTGAAGTTGTAACATAGTCAATTATTTTCTTTCTATCAACACACAAGAAATCATCGGTATGCTTTTGAAGATCATTTTTAGTTGTTACAGGAATTTTTGTAAGATCTTCCAGGGTTATTATGTTATCAACAACAATGTTATTAGCCTTGAATAATTTTTGATAGAATTTTGAATTATTCTTAAGATAAGAAAGTGTGTTCCTTAGCTTACCTTCCTGGAATTTTTTATTTCAGCTAATGACTTAAGTTCTATTTTGGGTATTGACATTTTTTGAGTTTCAATATTTAAATTTGTGTAATCTGTTTCTGGAGAAGTTTAACACGAAATATCACACTCCCGATAGCATCGGGAGCACAAAGTTACACAAAGAAAGGTAAGTACAATAGTTATTTGCATTTCAAATACCTTTTTCAATCTCTACAATTCTTTCCTTAACCATAGTTTTTGTTGTAGTATTCTCAAACTCTTTGTCCAACGATTTCTTATAGTAGGTTAAGGCTTTTTGTTTTTCGTTAATTGTATAGAAATAATTAGCTGCTAGTACATATGCCTGATAATATTCAACGTTTCTACCAATTAAATCTTCAATAAATTCACTTTCGTTTTCAATACGAGTTTTTTCTTTTATATGTGTTTGAATTGCTTTACGCAGCTTTTTGTATTTCTTAAAATTATTAAATTCACTAGAGTATAAAAAGTATGATGGTTCTATGTTAAATGAAGAATCGTAAAGCACTGTATTTTGATTTATATTAGATGTATTTAATACTTGATACAAATTATACGAAAGGTATTCACCTAGCTGGTATGGGGCAGTAGAAATCCATGTTTGTAATTTTTCAGGAAGAAAGATAATACTATGATGAGAGATCATTTGAGCCATGGTTTTTTCATTTCCAATACCAATGTCAACATCATCAATGCCGTTGTAATCTCTAAGAATATTTGCAACACCAATATAATCTATATTTTGTTTATTGTTAATTAACTGTTGACAACGCAATTCACGATATTCCGAAGCAGATTCTTGTATATATTTTATATTGTTTGAATCACTACTAAAAACATCGCTTTGAAAATGATTTGAGCAAACAATATTCTTATTTTCAGTACTATAAACTCCAAGTTTTGAAGGTGATTTTTCAATTATAACTGTGTTATGATCTTTGGCGGAACCAACAAATATCGATTCTGAAACAAATATCTGGCGCTTTTCCGCAATGCTTATAGCTTCTTCAATATTTCCGGCATATTGTAATATTTCACGAGCTAACAAAGAAATTGGCATTGTTGCTTTTGTAGGGATATCAGATTTCGCAGCATTAATTGATACAGTTAATCCTTGTTCGTTCATGCCCGATACAACACCTATCATACTTGCCCATGTTACATACATAAACTTATGTCCCTTTTCGGGAGCTACAAATGCTACAATTTTATTTTTGGCAAAAGATTCGTTAATGTAAAAATCAAAATTTCTGCCAATTATCATTGTGCTATCATCAGTATGCATATTTGCGGCAAAAGATGTACATCCCACAAGTGCCAGACTCTGAAGAGCATGTCCAATATCGTGTGCCCCATGATAGTTCAACATCCTTTCATAGTTATTTCCTATATATTCATAACCACCCGAAGCACCAAATGACACACCATATATTTCCTGTAAATATTCTTCAGGTATATATTCTTCAATATCGCGATTAAACCACCCGGTAAAATACTTCAGAAATTTAAGGTAGAATTTTGAAGGAATCAGTGTGTTAATTTGCTCTACAAAAGCATCTTCCTGAATTTTAATTAGTTCCTTGGTTAGTTTGCCATTTATTACACCAATCTCAAACGGACTACCTTCAAGATACATTTCCCAAAGTCCATAACTGTTCTTACGGAGCCAGCTGTTTCCAATTTTGTAAAAATCAGCTGAGGGGTTTTCACGTTCTACTTCTAATATTGATATGTCATCAACTTCAGGAGCAGAAATTTTTGTTTTTGTATTGTAAATAATAATTAGTGTAGCAATGAATAACGCTATGATTATTATTGTGTTGCGCAATCTTCGCAGGCCTCTTCCTTTTCGTATGGTATTAGTTTTGTGCATTTATTTCTTTTAATAGATTGTTAACACCAACAAATTCGCCACAAGTAAGTATTGAGCTGAGGCTTACCCCTAACATTCCATGCAAATTTAAATTTTGTCCCGTAAAAAACAGATTGCTAATTTTAGAACGAGGCGAAATATACGATCCCACCGGGTTGTTACTGTCCCTTAAAGTTCCATACATCGAACCCTTAGGCGTTCCCAGATAATCCTTATAGGTTAGCGGAGTTGATACATTAAAATCAATAATATTATTTTCCAGCTCCGGAAAGTTCTTAGTAACAAGGGCAATTAGCTGTTCGGCTTTTTTGTTTTTGAATTCCTTATAGTCAGCTCCCCGCTTATTTATTGGAAGATCTTTCCATTGAGCAACTTCTTCAAATTTCATATGCGTGAGTAATCCAATACAGTTGGAATATTCACTCCCATTCTCTGGAGTTGAACAATGCATAAAGTAATGTTCGGGCCATGTTTTTTCATCATAATAAGAAGCATACCATACATCATCACGTTTATAGTAATTATAATTTGCATTAATATACTTAAAAGTGTTTTTCTTAATGTTTAGGTGTACAGCAAAAGCCGACATAGTATTTTCCTTATTTTTCATCCTATTCCTAAATGATTTTTTTATACTTCCTTCACTAATTATATCCATTGTTGTTGCAGGATGCACATCGGAAATAATATTGTCAGCCTTATATCTCATGTTATCTTTGGTTTCAACTGTAGTAACTTTATTATTTTCTATTACAAGATTTGTAACCTCTTTTTTAGTTAGTACATCTCCACCGTTTTCAATTATTTCATCCTTTAGCTTTTTTGCTATCATGCCTGAACTGCTAACAATACGATATGAACTTGTAATGAAATGGTAATTTACAAGTGCATGAAGATAGAATGGAGATTTTTCTTTAACCCCTCCATATACAAAATTTAGTGCGCTCAAAACTTGTTGTAGTCTAGTATTTTTTGTTAATGAACAAATAAAATCCCATGTATTCATCGTCAGGTATTTAGTAACATCGCCTGACTTATTTTCTGTATCTTTTAACAGGTAAATATCCTGAGTATCAATGGTGTTCTGAATTTCTGTTACATATTTATCAATAGCATCTTCTTCCTCGGGGAAATATTCATACATCTGCTTTCTGAAATTATCCAGTCCCATTGGAAAACGGTATTCAGTTCCACCAATATTAAAAATGTCGAATCCTTTTTCATCAAGTCTTTTATATTCTATTCCGTCAAACAGATTAAAATATTTGAATATTTTGTTAAGCGTCTGACCTTCATCTAAACTACCAATATAATGCATGCCTGTACTAAATGTGCATCCTCTTCGCTTAAAGGTCTGCAATGATCCGCCAACCTGATAATTTTGTTCTAGAACTAATACTTTATAACCTTTTCTACTTAGTATTACGCCACTTTGTAAACCACCCAGTCCACTACCTATTATAATTATATTGTATTTTTTCGTCACAGTATTTTTTTAGATTAATTATGCAAAGATAGGAAGAATAAGAAATGATAGATTCAAGAATATCTGAAGGAGATTTGTTTTGTGAATTCCCAAATTAAATAATTAGCATTAAATAACTACACGTTATTCATCCTTGAAGCTAAATATCAGCTGATAAACAATAAATAGTTCTTTCTTGAATTATTCGTCCTTATAGCATCACTCTAAATTTTACAAAAAATATATAGAAGTCAGTTACAAAATTCTTTATTTTTGACTCCCAATAAGTAATAGCTATGGCTTTTGTAAACTCAGTACTTAATTGGTGGATTAAAAAACGAATTCATCAGATTGAACTTTTCAGCAAATATCCTGTTGAAGTTCAAAATGAAGTATTCAAAAAACTTATTACTACTGCACGCGATACTGAATGGGGGAAAAAGTATGATTATAGAAGTATCAATTCAAAAACTACTTTTCAAAATAGACTACCTATTAGCTCATACGAAGACCTAAAACCATCAATTGACAGATTACGTAAAGGTGAACAAAACATACTTTGGCCGGAAGAAATAACATGGTTTGCAAAGTCATCAGGAACTACTGCCGGAAAAAGTAAATTTATACCGTTGAGTCCGGCAGCTCTGGAAGAATGCCATTATAAAGGTGGTAAAGATATGCTAGCCTTGTATTTTAGTTTGTATCCTGAATCGGAACTGTTTGAAGGTAAGAGCCTGGTTATGGGAGGAAGCAGAAACATATTTGAAGTAAGCCACACAACATACATTGAAGGTGATTTATCGGCTATATTAATGCATAATTTGCCTTTCTGGGCTCAGTTTAAGCGTACTCCATCATTAACTATTGCTTTAATGGATGAATGGGAGAATAAACTTGAGCTAATGGCTGAATCAACTATGAACCATGATGTTAGAAGCATTTCAGGAGTACCATCATGGATGCTTGTGCTTCTTCGTAAAATACTTAAAAAATCGGGGAAGCATAATTTGCATGAAATTTGGCCAAATCTGGAAGTGTTTTTCCATGGTGGAGTTAACTTTGAACCATATCGTGAACAGTACAATAATATTATACCATCTGAAAAGATGGCATATTCAGATACTTATAATGCTTCGGAAGGGTTTTTTGCCATTCAGGATCAAAAAAATAATACAGATCTGCTTTTAATGCTTGATTATGGAATTTACTACGAATTTATTCCTGTTAGTAGTATTGATAACGAAAACCCTAAAATTGTGCAGTTAGCTGATGTAATAATTGGAATAAACTATGCAATAATAATTAGCACTAACGCAGGACTTTGGCGATATATGATTGGTGATACCGTTATTTTTACCGGGAAAACCCCATTTAGAATTAGAATTACAGGTAGAGTAAAGAACTTTTTAAATGCGGTTGGAGAAGAGCTTATAATTGATAATGCTGAAAAAGCTTTTTCAATTGCATGTTCAAAAACAGGGGCTATTATTAATGAATATACTGCTGCTCCTTTGTTCAATAATAATGAAGTTGCTCATCAATGGTTAATTGAATTTGAAAAGAAACCATCAGACCCTGATTTTTTTAACGAGGCATTCGACAATGCTTTAAAATCAGTTAATTCTGACTATGAGGCTAAACGATACCATAGTTTACTTCTTAAACAGCCTATAATTGTAAATTTGAAAAAGAATACCTTTTATAAGTGGATGAAAAAACGCAATAAATTAGGCGGGCAAAATAAGATTCCACGTTTATCGGGCAGTAGAGAATATGTTGAAGAAATTCTTAAACTGTAATATTTTATATACTTTCGTAAAAAAAATAACACAAATGCATGTAGCTATAGCTGGAAATATCGGATCAGGTAAAACAACCCTTACAAAACTAATGGCCAAACACTTTGGTTGGAAACCACATTATGAGGATGTTGAAAACAACCCTTATCTCCATAGTTTTTATGATGATATGCAGAGATGGTCATTCAATTTACAGGTGTATTTTTTAAATTCAAGATTCAGACAAGTTGTTGAAATTCGTCAAAGCGGTAAAATATTATTCAGGATAGAACGATATATGAAGATGCTTATATTTTTGCTCCTAATTTACATGAAATGAATTTAATGTCGACCAGAGATTTTGATAATTACAGCTCACTATTTGAACTTATGAATTCATTTATCCAACCTCCCGATTTATTGATTTATTTAAGAGCATCAGTGTCAACAATGGTTGAGCAAATTCAAAAACGAGGTCGTGATTATGAAGAATCAATACGCCTCGATTATTTAAAATTACTTAACGAAAGATATGAATCATGGATTCAAGGTTACAAGTTAGGCAATCTTTTAATAGTTAATGTTGATGATATCGACTTCAATAAACCTGAAGATTTA
>FUWD013377690.1_pt2 | contig 11051 bp, 20 predicted proteins | sample 1063281 | NCBI WGS metagenome assembly FUWD01 (sample SAMEA79048168, study PRJEB19326) | metagenome | biome: marine
AAAACAAGATGTAATAACCGACCAAACTAATTTAAATGTTGGTCGTTTAACTGTGAATAATTCTATAATTTCTAAGGAGATAAAACAAATAGGAGGAGATATTTTTACACCAACGGATAATGCAGTGAATCGATTTGGCACATCTTTATCTATGAATTCAAGTGGCGATATTATTGCGGTTGGAGCTCCATATGAAAAAGGCGAAAATAATGAAAATTACGCGGGTAGCGCTTCTGTATTTAAATATGAGAATGGTTCTTGGAATACATTAGGACAACTTATTCGAGGTGCGGGTGGCGGTGATCGCCTTGGCACGGGAACAGCATGTTCTTTAAATAGTGATGGTACTATTCTCGCGGTTGGCTCTTGGTTTCACGATCAATCAAGAGGACATACACGAGTATATGAATATAATGGTACTTCATGGGTACAATTAGGAAGTGATATTGACGGGATTAATACAGGAGATAATAACGGATGGAGTATATCTATAAATGATTCTGGATATATCATCGCAATTGGTTCGTACAGTTCGGATTATCGTACAGGGCATACACAAGTATATGAATATGATGGTACTTCATGGATTCAAAAAGGACAACTCATTGACGGCAAATATCTTTATGGGCGTAGCGGTTTTTCTGTATCTATAAACTCAACTGGTAATATTGTTGCGATTGGAGCATATCTAGGCGATGGTAACGGAAATGGTTCAGGTCTTACACAAATATATAAATATGATGAGGTTGCTTCTTCTTGGAATCAATTGGGTAATGATATTGATGGCGAAAATGCTGGTGACTGGAGTGGTTTTCTAGTTTCTATAAACAGTACTGGGAATATTGTTGCCATTGGTGCTCCAAAAAATTCTGATAATGGGACTAATTCAAGTCATGTAAGAATATATCGTTACGATGGTACTTCATGGATAAAATTGGGGCAAGACATAGATGGGGATGGCGTAGGTGATAATGCTCATTATGTATCCATAAACTCAAGTGGCACTATTGTTGCGATTGGTTCCGAGGAAAATGATAATAATGGTAATAATTATGGCCACGTAAGAGTATATGAATATAACGAAAATAATGACGTATGGATACTTGAATTTGAAATTAATGGAAGAATTGATAATGATAAATTTGGCAAAAATGTCGTAATAAATTCAGAAGGTACTATTATCTCAGCGGTTAATAATAAAGGTTTTAATAATGATGTAAGAGTATATGAATTAAAGAATGATAATATTATAACTTTATTAGATACAAAACAAAAAAGTCTAAACAATACTATAGATGTGAGTATAAATAACTTGACTCTAGATAATAATTTACATGTTAAGGGTAATATAAGTTTAGATGGTTCATTTAATCTGAATGATGTTATATTCAATAACACGACTGTAAATAATGAAATTGTTATATCTACGCAATTGGACATATCGAATCAAGGAACTGGTCCTGCATTAAAGGTATCTCAATTTGGTAATGGAGACAATAATTCAGTTGCGTTATTTAACGCAGGTAGTGAAGGTGATGCTTTATTGATAGATTCAAGCGGTGAAGTCACCATTTATAAAGACATGTTTGTAGAAGGAACAATACGCACAGAAAATATAGTAATGTCGTCCGACCGACGATTAAAAACAAATATAGAAGACATTTCAGGTATTGATAATATTCGAAAGTTACAACCAAAACAATATATAAAATATAACAAAAAAGAAATTGGATTTATAGCCAATGATATTTTAGATATAGAAGATATATCTTTTGTTGTTTCAAAATCAAGCGAATATTATGCGTTGAACTACAACTCTTTGTTTACACTTGCGATTCAAAGTATAAAAGATTTAGACGAAGAATTAAAAAAAAAGAACGATTCATTTGAAAAAAGATTGGAAGAGTTAGAAAACTTTATTTGTCAACAAATATTCATGAACAAAAATATGCGATATCACTGGTGCGGACCACCACAATGAACCAAACTTACATATAAATATTCATCCAATTATAGGTGAGTCCTATTAGAGACACATAGACATACCGAAAATGAGGCATAATTTAGGCAAGCGTTTTGTTTTTAAACTTCGATAATAATGTCGTGGACTATGTTTGTAACCTAAAAAAAAATGTGCGATTTGCGGTTCATATACCCATATGTTATGCATTATAGAAGAACCTAGTAATCCACCCGGAACATCATTACGCATATGATATACCGAACTAGCTAATAATAATATGGTTTGATATTCTATATTCATATTCAATACTAACGGGTTTATGATAGCGTACGAGGTTAGTGTTTTTATTGGACAATCGGCTAAGTCTGTAATGCCGTGGGCAATAGTAGGTATCAACATAATATATAGATACCTATTTAAATAATGGTTAAAACGAATAATAATCCAGAAACTATACCCGTCACGGCTAAACCGCCATATATATACTCGGAATTGGTTTGTTTTTGAACGATTTTTATCTTACGTGTATTATTTTGTTTTGAAGATAATTTTTTGAATGGATTTTTGATTGTCTTATTATGTAATGAGTTATTTTGAGGTGGTAATGACTTTTTGAATGAGTTTTTTCTTGTTGACCTATTCTTAGAATTATATCCTTTTATACTTTCAAGTGATTCATATTTTGACCTATCTGCTTTTGGTATTAATAAATCAAAATGATTATTATTTATATGATGCATATAAATAATTTTTTATTCATACAATGTCTCTGACCATCCAGAGCATCAGAAGAACTATCTATGAACATCCAAACATTTGGTTACCATGTTTAGTTCTTAGCTTTATACAAATATCAAATATTTTAGTAATATAATGTAAATCGTTTGTAGTTAAGAATGCTTTATCTTCCTTTATCTTAATCCATTGTGGGGTATTATTTTCACCTGGTCTATATGGTAGTTGCATATCTTCACTTATTTGTGTTTGATTATGTGTATAATAATTATATAACATATTTCGAATAGCATTTGTAGTCTCGGCACTAAATTCTAATTTATGTTTATCTTTTACTAAACATATTTCACTTATTTGTTCTTCGTCATCTAAGTATTGATTTATGATTTGTATGATATCATCATTGCTATAAAACATCTGTAATCCAAGTAAAATACTATGAATCGCACAATTCCCTTCAGCTCTTGTTTTTTTAATGATAAAGTCATTATTTAATTCATTATTTAATTCATTATTATTCATTATATATTATTATTTTATTAAATATTGTATCAAATCCATTCGTCCTTGTCTCAAATAAGAAGGGTCTAACTTATTTATATCTTGGGTACTTACATTCGAGCATAACAATAATATTACATTAGGATATAACCCATAGTCTAATTTATCAAGCATATTATTCCATGTGACTTTATTATACACTTGAATCGTATTGTGTTTATGAGGCAATATAGTTTGATTGTGTATGTTATGAATCATTATATCTACTTCATCCAATAAAATAATGAGTGGTTTTTTGGGACTAGGGTGAATAGAGGTGTATATATTTGAAAAATTATCAGATGGTTCGGTTGGATTGAACGTGTCACACAAATAGCAGTTTAATTCACGTGCCATTAAATAAGCTAAAAAGGTTTTCCACTATTTACGTTTCCATATAAATAACATTTTACATTATTTTTTTTGTTATAAATATCCATAATATTATTGTATATTTGTCTCTGTTCTTCTGTAAACATAGTTGTATTAATGTACATTTTAGATTTCTTGTATTCAAAAAAACTAAAATCGCCACTCCTATAACAATAATCTATTTTTGACTCTTGTGTGTCTTTATATTTAATTGGTATAATTTTTTCTATGACAGGTTTATTAGTTTTTTCCAAAATATCATTCTTATCTTTTTTTCTTAATAAAATATGCACTTTTCTTCCAAAATAATCGGTTGGAAAATATGCAATCATTTTTGAATGAATCACAAGACCTAATGGATTTGACTCGTCATTATATCTCATACACATTGAGTCCTTTACTATATTACGTATATTATTTATCTTTTCCATGTTTTGTATCGTATAAAGATGTACATCAAACATTTTAGAAACATTAATAAAAAAGGTTGTAAAACATTAAATGTGGTTTGAATATTGTTTAGGGTAATACATACAAATAATAATATATTATCCATAAAGGAATATGATATTTATATTTATATGTATATAAAAATTGATAAAGTTAATTTGTTAATAGAATACTATGTCAAGTAAAAAGAATCTTGTTTTAGAACAAATGTATTCTTATGCTCCTAAGCGGGCATCTATTCCGAATGCCAACAACGGCCGAACGTTTATGTCGTGCTTGGTATTGAATGAAAAATATTATCTTTTACGCAGTGGGTTATAACAAATATGAAACGAATTTACATCACGGCACTATACACGCCGAAGTCGATGCCTTAATGAAGATACCGAGACAAAATAAACCAACAAAAATATTCTTGTGTGTGTTCAAAACAAATAAAGAAGGGAATGCATTAGGGTTAAGTAAATGTTGTAAGCATTGTGAAACGAGTATATCTATATTATCCAAGAAAAAGAATTATATTGTAAAAAAAATATATTATATTGATTCGTCAGGTGAGCTACAAATATTGTAAGTCTTGGGGATATATTTTTTATTGAAATATTCTTTTACTTTTTTTGTATAATGGTCGTTTATACATACATCAAAAAAATGGAGTTGTTTATTATATAACGTTTTGTAATAACCCATTTGAAAACACGGACTACATATAGGTTTTATTTTGGTTCTATAGGTTACACCATGTCCTTCATAATGATATGTGTAATGATATATGAGTCTTAATATATCATTTGGTAAAGAGACAAATATACATAACAAATCACTTATTTCCTCATTATAAAAATACTTACATGATTGAATACAATCAAACTGACACGTGTTACAAATCAATATGTATTATATAAATCTTTTTAAGAAAATAAAATAACTAATAAATAATACGATGAATATCGCAAAAAATAAGAGATTTTTAATATTATATATTGACTTCTTATGCAAAATATTATCAATAACTTCATTGATTAAATACGACATACTAATAGAGGCCACTATTGACGTGATAAAAATTTGGAATGATCCAAAATCAATAATCTTCAAAAGTAATTGTCCGCTTTTGGAATGTTTTAAGGATTGTCTAAAAAAGTAATACGAATAAAAAATAAAACTCAAAGCAAACAAAGAGACAAAAATTTGAGTAATGTCTAAATCTATTTTCAATAAGTTTTTTAATGGTATAGAAACTAGCAAACCTGCCTCAGGTATAGGTGTCGCCACTACAAATAAACACCAAATAATAACGGTTGTAAATAGTCCACGTTCCAAACCGAAAAAAATACAATAATAAATACCGATCAAAATAAAAAGAATAGACACACTATTAAATATGTAAAGATTGATAGTATCTTTTATGCTTTCCGTTATGTTTATTTTATTTATATAGTATACCAAAGACAAACATATTATAACCATAAACGTCCATGAATAGTTCATATATTAATAAATTATTTTATTATGTATGACGTCCAATATGGTGGAATACCCATATATGTATAATAAAATTGAATTAAATATTTTCAATAAAAATACATTATGTTGGCTGAACTAAACGAACACGAACGAGACAAAAATATTACCTTTTATGAAGATGGTCATATTTACAATGTAAAAGGAATGACAAATTTTACCTCTGTTACGACGTGGGTAAAAAAAAAATTTGAGAAATTCAACGCAAACAAAATTATTGATACTATGATGACTCACTAAATGGAACAAAATAAATATTTGGTATGACGAAACATGAAATTAAGCAATTATGGAATAAAAATGGTGCCACTGCGGCATCACAAGGAACTCATATGCACAAAATGTTTGAAGATTATTATAATAATGAACATATGCATTATTATAACCCGGATACGATAGAATATAAATATTTTTTGAATTTTATAAAAGACCATAGCCATTTAACCCCCTATAGGTCAGAATGGATGATATATGATGAACATAGGAAGATCGCCGGATCAATTGATATGGTGTTTATGAACGAAGATAATACACTAAGTATTTATGATTGGAAAAGGTGTAAATCGATTGATAAAACAAGCCCCTTCAATAAATTTTCGATAGATAGTCAATATGATTATATACCTGATACAAATTATTGGCACTATGCCTTACAATTAAACATGTACAAAACTATATTGGAAGAAAACTATGGATTTAAAGTATCCGAATTATATTTAGTAGGTATTCACGAAGAACTACATTCATCTTACAAAAAAATAAAGGTCGATGTTTTGAATATAGTCTAAATGTATCAATTCAATTCATTTTCTAAAAGAATAGATATAGAACACGTCGAAGTTAATCCGTTGTATAGAGCCATTACTCCAAATAATATCAATATGATTAAGGGTATAACATTTATTTTTTTTATTAGATTTTTTTGTTTTAATTGTAAATAAGTATACATACCTATGGTTAAAATGAGTATACCCATCATGGTTTGTATAATACGCATTACGCTATAATAATTAAAGGAGTTTGACCCAATAATATGTATTGGTATATTCAGTAACTCATTCATACCGTGCTTCAATTTTGAAAACTGGAGTTGTTTATTTACCTTTATATTGTTATAGTCCTTAAAATATTTGTTTTTTATGAATTGCGACCTTTTTGCGGATTGACATACAATATAAATTTCATTTACGTAGTCTAAATGATCAATAATATTTTGTTGATTAAATCGTATCATATTCATCGGAATATTATAAAATCCATAATGGCTGGATTGGTCAAAACGTTTTGAATACACTTCGTCGCTTTTACGGATATCTATAAATAAGTATTTCATTATATATTATAGTTAGAAAAATCGAAAAGATATATAATATAATTCTTCGAGTTCTGTTTCCCAATAACGTTGACAAAATGTTTTGTCTTTGGATGTGTAATTACTATTTCGATAATAATATAATAAATTTTCTACAAAAAGAGCTTTATAATGATAATCTTCTATACTATAATATGTCTCCAATTGTAAATTTAAATTATCATTCATAAACATATAATTTATTTATATTATATATATGAACTTTTTACAAAAAACACTCCGACGATTAAGCAAATCTTTTACTCGTAAAAAACGACCTAAAAAACGTAATAAAACTATAAAAGGCGGTAAAAAATGATAATGAATAAAAACCCTTCCTTATTGCTCCATGCCATAAAATAAGAATGACGACTATACTAAGTCCGATATTATTTTATATATATACTTATATGAAGTATCATAATAAATTATTTTATTTATTTGTCTCTGCCATATTTTTTTCATTCATTTATTCGCTAATGAATCCGGTTAATTTTTATGGATTGAATAAAATACAAGACTCTATAAAGGACGACTTAATTGATGACCAAGCCAAGGAACCTTTTTATACACCTTATAACAAGGAAAAAGTAAAGGAAGATGTAAAAAATATTGTAAGAAATGAAGAAGATAAAATATACAAACCTAATTATTTTCAAAGATATTTAGATAGTTTGTATTTTTCGATTATTACTTCGTGTTTGTTGGGGTATGGAGACATATATCCTATTACTAATTTATCTAAAATATTAGTTTCTATACAAGGGTTGATTACCTTATCCCTTATTTTATATTAAGTATTTTAATTTTTATATACAATTCTATATAAAAATTATTCATTATATATTTCTATTTTAAATTCTATTATGCGTGGTTAGATTCTTCTTCGGGTTTTGACCGAACATCTACTTGGCACATTAAAGACCCCCATGGAACTGGTGGGAGAATATTAGAGAGTTTTTTCTTGTTTCCATCCATATTTACGACTTCACCACTTACGTATTCTCCTGCCCTTAGATATTTATATCCAGTGATTGAAATATCACTATGGTGACAGAAATATTCGCTTCCAGTTTCATCTACTACAAATCCGAAACCCTTTCTTTTGTTAAACCATTTTACTTGATACATTATTATAATTATATATACTAATTCTTTATATCATTTTTATATATATAATGTATTTAGTAATTTTATTATGTATAGTTCTACTTATATACTTTACTAGAAAGAGAGAAGGATTATCACCATCAAGATTTCTAAAACGTTTACCACCATGGCATCCATTTTGAATACGTATGGAAAGAATAAGACAACAACGACGGGCTAGACTAAAACGACGGGCTAAACAAGAAAGAGAACGATTAGAAAAATTGGCACTTGAAGCACGACTAAAACGTGAACGCGATGAACGAATGGGTATTCTTATAAGTAAAGAAAAAATTACTTTGTAATATATATGTTAGTCTATGTCTTAATTGCGGTTTTATTGTATATTTTTTTCAGAAAAGAAGGTCTAACCACGTATTTGAAATACAAAGAGATTCAAGACCAATTTGATCATGATTTAGATGGAGAAACTCCTTGCATATATACCCAAATACCACCACAAATAGCTAGGGTATATAATGTTGATTTTGATTCTCCTTTTGACAGATATACCAAGACCGATATAAATTCAAAATACAATGAATCTTATTATGACGATATATCATTCAATGTACAAGTGGATATAACCAAAGAAACAAAAAATAATGTACTTCCTTTTTTTAAAACGTATACATATTGCGATTTAAGCGGTGGATTTCCTACGTGCACTTACTTGACATGTGGGATAAACGAATCGACTCATAAGAATAATATTACTTCGCATAACACACAAGTCGCTAAAATGTTGAAAGAAAAAAAAACAGAAGCCAAACCAAAGGCCATAAATGATTTAAGTATAGAACGTTCAAACGCATCTAATTATTATGATAAATCGAATCAAGAGTCTACTGATTATTTAAATTCTATTCGAAATATATAATGAACGATATATTATTCAGTGCTTATGTATCGTTATGTATACAATTTCTAACAGGAATCATTTCTATATATGGGATATTTATTCCTTTGAGATTCAAAGATTTGATTTTAAGAGACATTCTTATATTGGAAACCATTGTTCAATGTATTGAATTCATATTTTATATATGGTTGGTAATATCGCTTCATAAAATAAAATATGATGTAACTTATGTCCGTTATTTTGACTGGTTTTGGACTACTCCAGTAATGTTATTGTCTACCGTCTATTTTTTTGAATACATAAACAAGGGAGCAACCAGTATTGTAGAAATTACCATAAAAGATTTTTCCTATTTGTCATGGATTGTAATCAGTAATTTTTTTATGCTTTTGTTTGGATATTTGGGTGAAATAAAAAAAATGCATAAATATTTGTCTCTTGTGTTAGGATTTATTTTTTTTATAATAACTTTTTATTTTATATATGACAAGTATGTTAGTCCACAAACCTTATGGTTATTTATAGCAATAACGTTTATTTGGTTTTTGTATGGCATTGCGTTTATCTTGTCTTATAGTAAAAAAAATACAATGTACAATATTTTAGATATTTTTTCGAAAAATGTCTACAGTTTTTTTATAGTGTTTAAAATTATGATGAAATCATTTGTTCTATAATTTGTACCCATTCTTTTGTATGCGAAGTATCTACATTGGCATCTATAGTAATGATGTCTTTATTACATAACCAGATGTCGTGATAAAGACTACAACGTTCTAAATAGGATAATGGAATAATTTCGCCGGGTCGGTTTCGTTGAATCACTCGATCATAAGATACTTGTGGGTCGGCTTTCAAATATACGTAATGTATCGGAACATTCATATTGAATTCGTCAAACCATTTATTGTAAATTTTATAGTCCATTTCTTGTATAGTATGGTCATCGTATAACATCTGACAAAATACGTGTTTGTCGGTGTACAAACTTCGTTCCGTAATGATGATGTCGTATTTTTTGCTGTCGATCGCTTTTTTTAATATAGACAAACGACTAATGTACGCCATCATTTGAAATGAAAATGCGTATTTTTTCGAATCTTGGTAATAATTTTCTAGCATCGTTTTTCCGTGTTCATCTACAATGGTGTTCCATAGTTCAACTGGTTCGTCTAAAAAACAAATACTTTCCGAATGAAAATGTTTCTTTAGTGCTTCGACAAACGTTGATTTTCCCGAACCAATGTTTCCTTCAATCGAAATAATCTTCATATAATGTTTATATATTTTAGTTCAAATCAATTTTAACTATTAAAATAAAATATTTAGTATATATATATGGCAAAAACACGAAAAAACGTTTCACGCAAGACCAAAGCTCGCAAAACGGGCAAAAAGAAAATGAGTCCATGGAATGCTTTTGTTAAAAAAATATATGCACGTGAAAAGAAAAATGGTAAATCATTCAAAGAGTGCTTGAAAATCGCGGCAAAAGAAAAGAAACAAGGAAAAATGAATTAAGCAATGTATTTGAAATACAAATGAACGACCCCCATCGATAAAATAAAATTTACCATTAGAGCAAAGATGATGTTGGTTTTCAACAAATATAATGTCAAAATGACCAATAAAACCGATAACGATGACCCCAATAATGCGTGACACAAAAATGTTCTAATATAGTTTTCTGGTTTATAATAAGAGACATAAATAGGAATAAATAGTAATATAGGCGCAGCCCACAAAAAAGCAAATATTTTCCAAACGTGTTCATCGTAATTTTCTACAATATACCCTGATAATCCGCCTACCATTGCGCCAATCATTAAATTTATAAATGTTCGATACATTTATATATTATAAATTATTTTTAAGTATTCCAAATCTTTCTTAAGCATCAAAAAATTATGGGGATATGGTGTTTCTAAAATATGTTTTATTTCCAAAGTATCGTCTATTTTATTCCCCATTACCATATAAGAAACGTTTGTTTGTATATAGATCTCGCTCAATGTTCATAACATAATTCCGTGTTTGACACGAATTCAAGATTTGATTTCGTATACTCGTCGAAATTTTATGAATGATCTATGTGACATATATAA
>FUWD010006048.1_pt1 | contig 11046 bp, 11 predicted proteins | sample 1063281 | NCBI WGS metagenome assembly FUWD01 (sample SAMEA79048168, study PRJEB19326) | metagenome | biome: marine
TTTCAAATTATTTTAATCATTCTATGTTTTATTAGCCCTAGGGGTTAATTACATTAATTTTAATGCAACATGGTAAGGGTGCTGATGCCGGGGCTGCTTTTGGAGCGGGTGCATCTGGGTCGGTTTTTGGTGCTAGGGGCGCTAACTCTTTTTTATACAAATTAACTGCAAGTCTCGCTTTTGGGTTTTTCTTAACTAGTTTGACTTTGGCTTACTTAGCTACTAACGAAACTAGCGGCGATAGCGAGGCGCAAAGTATTATGGAGCCAGCAGCAACCATAGCCCCAGTAACATCATCAGATGTTCCAATGATTGTGCCAGAGCCCGTTATTAGCGAGGGCGCAGACACTAGCGACATTCCAACTAACTAGATTTATATTCTTCTGTCGGAGTGGTGGAATTGGTAGACACGCAGCCTTGAGGGGGCTGTGGCCTTGGCCGTGTCGGTTCGACTCCGACCTTCGACACCATTAATTATTTATAGTGAGTATGGCGTTAGTACCGGTGTTTTTTCTTGGTTTGAGCGATACTTGCCAGCCATATTTATCGGCCAGCTGTTGAACTATTGCAAGACCTAAACCACTGCCACCGGTTTGAGTGTTTCTTGATTTTTCTAATCGATAAAAAGGCTGAAACACCTTATCAGTAAATTCTTCTGGAACCCCAGGCCCGTTATCTTTTATCTGTACAGTGGTTTTTTCATCATCGCAGCTCAATATAATTGTAATTAAACCACTGTTCCCATATCTAATTGCATTGGTTAGAAAATTAGTAATAATCCTTCTAAACGCCATTGGATATAATACAGGGGTGCAGTTTTTAGGGCTTAAGTCTTTAACAACTATCTTGGTTTTGTTGGTGGTTATACTATTAATTACAACATTTAGCTCTTCAGCAGGAATGCTTGGGCTTTCATCTTCTTTTGTTAGCTCTGTTCCAATGCTTAATGCTTCACTAATTAAATTATTAATGGTGTTTAAGTCTTGTTCAATGCTGTTTATCAGTTTGTCGCTGTTTTTGTCTTTTGGCAGCATAGAAAGAGCCAAGGTGATTTGTGTTAATGGTGTGCGTAAGTCATGTGCAATGCCAGACAACAACACAGTTCTGTTGGTTAACAAAGCCTGAACCTGTGCATTCATTTTATTAAATTGTTTTGTTAGCTCAACAAATTCGGTTGGTCCGTTTTCTTTTATAGGCTCTGGCCAATTACCCTTTCCTATTGATCGAGACGCTTCATATAAAGCATCAATTGGCCTGCTAAGCTTCTTGGTTAAATGAATAGATGTTAATAAAATTAACAAAAAACCGGTTATTAGAATAATAAAAAAAGCCATTGGAGGGTTGACGCCTATGCGAGATCGAGAAAAGCCAATCCTAACTGTGTTGTTTTTGGTTGGAATGTCAACCCAAAACCAAGCCTCGCCACTTTTATCAATGTTTTCTTTAATGTTTATATTGCCATCCAATTGTTGGTTTATTGAGTTTTTAAGAAGAGATATATAAGGAAGCATAGTTGAGGATGGGCTTATATTAGAATCATCATCTGTTAACACCAAGTCGTGTTTGTTTAACATTTGTTGAGAAAAATACACTCTTTGATCGTGTTTTAACTCGCCCCACCTTTCAGCAGCATGAATAATAACACCAGACAAGTCATCAGCGGCCCTCTGCCCTAAAGGTATAAGCATATAGTATGCAAAAGTAGATAGCAGTGCGACTTGAAACCCAATAGAAACTAGAGCGATAACAGACAGGGTTTTGTAAAAAAAACTTTTTGGTTTAAAAATGTTCATCTAAACCAGCTATTAATCTTTAGTTGAGAACATATACCCTGCGCCCCAAACTGTTTTTAAATAGATGGGGTTAGAGGGGTCTAACTCAATTTTCTTTCTTAGTCTGCCAATACATATGTCGATACTCCTATCCAGCGGGTCGCGCTCATAACCCTTGATAATCTCCAGTAGCCTGTCTCGACTTAAGACGTTATTTGTGTTTTGTAAAAATATACTTAGCATGTTGAACTCACCGGTTGTTAAACTAATAATATTATTATCTTTTGTAAGCTCGTGTTTGTTAGTGTCTAGACAAAAAGAATCAAATTTATAAAGGTGAGAGTTATCCGCTTGATTTTTTTTGATTTTTTCTGTGTTTCTACGCAGCACCGAGCGAATTCTTGCTAACAATTCTCTTGGATTGAATGGTTTTGCCAGATAATCATCAGCACCAATTTCTAACCCAATAATTCGATCCACTTCATTGCCCCTAGCGGAGAGAATAATAATTGGCAGGTTGTTGTTTTGGTGTAATCGACGTCCAATTGAAAGCCCATCTTCTCCTGGCAACATCAGGTCAAGAATCACCAAATCAACACGGTTGTTTTTTAGATATTTATCCATTTCAACTCCGTCAGCAACAGCAACAGCGTTAAAACCCTCTTTAGTTAGATACGAGGTTAGCAAATCTCTAAGCTTCTTTTCATCGTCAACAATAAGTATTTTTTTTTCGCTCATTGCTACATTATGCATCAAATTATGATCGAGTTTTGATTGTTACATTTGTGAAACAAATTAACAACCTCTTGTTACGTGTTTGTTGTCAGACAGACAAACCTGGGCTCTATGATTGCAACCAGGTTATTGATTAGGTCAGGGTTTAATCAACAACAGTATAAAAACACCAAAAAATTAAATCAGGAGAAAAAACAAATGTTAAGAAAAAACAAACTATTAAAAACAGTTAAAACTTATTCACTAACAGCAGCTATAACTTTATCAGTTGGCGGGCTAACAACAACCAGTGTAGCTAATGCAGACTCTAGTATGAGTGAGTTAAAGAAGGTCTTGAAATCTCAAATTGCCATGATGAAGCCAGAGCTTCAGTCAAAAGTAGCGGGCTTATCAGCCGACACTAAAAAGTCTATTATGGCAATTCTTGCTATGCATAACCGTACAAGTGACAAAGCAACATTACGCCAGGTTATGTTGGAGGTTTTGTCAGACTATCAGACTATGACTATGGGCATTATGACAGACTCTGCCGAAATGACAGCAGATGCTGCAAGACGTCTTGCCAATCATCGTATTCCTGTGGGTGGCCTGCTGCCTTACTTGGGTCTTGAAAATATCAATGACAACAAGTTAGCAGTGCTTGAATCATTTAATGACTCTGTAGAGGGCAATGCTATCAAATTAGCTGAAGCAGCAGAAAAGGGCAATATGGGTGAGGCTGCTGGGCTAGTAGGCCCAATTAGTACGGGTTGTGTGGGTTGTCATGCGGTATTTCGCGAATACCCAGGCACATCAGACCTGATGAAATAAATTTAAAAATTAAAAAAAGGAGATGAAATGACAGTAGATAGAGTGGTCAGATTAATGGCTGGAATGATGGTGCTGGTAAGTATTGCATTAACGAACTATGTAGATCCAAATTGGATGTGGCTAACAGTGTTTGTTGGGTTTAATCTTATGCAGAGTGGATTAACCAACATTTGTCCATTGGCAAAAATCCTGAAAAAAATAGGATTATCAGAAGGCACAACCTGTAGTTAAGTGGTTATAAAAAATAAACCCTAATAAATTAAAGTGTTGATTGTTACAGTTATGAAACAAATCAATAACTTGTTGTTACATATTTATTTCCAGACTTTTTTACAATAATTATTGTGGGACTGTCAGCCTCCAGTGGTCCTATGTTAAAAAATACGGAGGAGTCTGAGGAGAAATAAAGTGAAACAATATAAAACAAAAATAACATCAACGTTTTTATCGCTAATGTTTGTTATGTCTATGTTAAATGCCGCTGACAAAATAGGTGTGCCAGCAAAAGGAGGGCATCCTGAATATTTGTTTTTAGAAAAAGTATCAGCCAAAGAAGCGCAATCAACTGCTGACATGATTTCAAAATCAATTGCAAAGGGAAGATTGGTAATTTTTGCCCAAATGGGAAGACTAACCAATCCAGAGCTGGGCGATAAAGGCTACACCGGCGATGTTTTTGCAGATCAATGGGAGCAAGCACTAGAGGCGGAGTTTATTTCGGCATCGCCTGCTCAAGAGCAAATTATTAAAAAATTGATTTGGGCTGGAAAGCAAGCAATGGATAACAACCAAGATCGATTAAATGTAAAAGGGGTTAAATGGAAGCACTTTCTGCCGGCAAAATGGGCAAGAGAAGCGGGGTTAATGTTTAACTCAAGAACAGGAATTGTAACAAAACAACCGGCAATTAATTATCGCCATCCAAGCAACGCACCTGATGCAAAAGAAATCGAGGTGTTGACAAAATTTGTAAAAGCAGGAACAAACGCAAAGCCCCAGGGTGAGTTTGCAATGATGGGTAAACAAAAGGTTTATCGTTATTTTGATCCAATAAATTTAATGCCACCATGCTTGGGTTGTCACGGCAAGCCAAAAGGCGAGCTTGATAAGTTGGGCTTTGAAAAAGACGGTCTTGAAACAGGAGATGTGATTGGTCTAATCAGTGTATCAATTGCAGTAGAAAAGTAAGCAAACAATAAATATTCCAGCCAAACTTAAGTGTTGGCTGGATTCAAGAACTATATACATAAGGAATATTAGGCGCTATATCAATATCTGTTTTTAATAAAGCAGTAATTACAATCTAGAAGGGGTTTTTATGAAAAATATAGTAGCAATCGTTTTAATCACTTTTGGTGTTTTATCTGTGAGTGTGGTTGTGGGTGGGGCCGATAATAGAATAAAGATTAATCTAGCTGCATCAGAAAAAGATTTTATATTGGAAGAAATGCGACATTATGTTTCGACCATCCAGCAGATACTTGTTGTGCTTTCAGAAGATGACATGCAGGCTGTTGCTAAGATTGCAAAATCAAATAGCTTAGAAAACCTAAGCATAAGTGAAAAAAAAATGAAAAAGGTGCTAGCAAAAAAACTACCAAAAGGTTTTCAAAGACTAGAAAAACCGATTCATAAAATGTTTGGAAATCTTGCAAAAATTGCTAGTAGTGGCGGCTCTGCAAAACAAATACAAAAAACACTAGGCAACTCTATGCAAAACTGTGTTGCTTGTCATGCCACATATTCAATAACCGCTCTAAATAGTGACAAACTAAAACCAAAGAGTTTGTTGTGGTAACTCTTGTTATGCATGCAGCAAGGCCAATATGCATCAAATTAGGATCGAGTTTTAACTGTTACAATTTAACTACATTTTTGTAACTAGACGGATAAACCCGTTATATATAATGTGAGTATATCTTTAGTTAAAATCGTGCTTTTATTATGGCAATACTTCTCTTCCTCGTAGTAAAGCCTAGCATGGGATTGGTTACCCTAAGTAACTATTAAGTTTTTCGATTAATACTATCTAAAAAATTTGTTTGACCTATTGACCCGGTTTTATTACAATCCCTAACTTGGGTAATCAGAAGTAGACAACAAACCACGGCGTACTTGGTAGTAGTATGTTTTGTTAATTAATACGGTCTTAATATATTATGAATTGGCGTTATCAAAGTGAGAGAAAGTTTGAGAGCTTTTCAGACCTAATATTTGAAAATAGTAAAAAAACCATTGTAGCTGTATTGTTTCTGGTATTTGCTCTCGGGTCTCAATTGCCAGCACTCACCATGGATACTTCAACCGAGGGGTTTTTACATAAAACCGACCCTATGCGTATTGCTTATGATGAGTTTAGAGATCAGTTTGGTCGTGATGAAAAACTCTTAGTAGCTATCAAAACAGAGAATGTTTTTGATCTAGATTTTCTTAAAAAACTTGAAAAATTACACAAAAAACTTGAAGCAGAACTGCCTTATATTACCGATGTTAATTCTTTAATTAATGCCAGAAATACTTATGGTGATCAAGAAAGTTTGATTGTTGAGGATTTGTTCGAAGAATTGCCTGATACACAGTCAGCTATCGATCTACAAAAGCAAAGAGCGCTAAACAATCCGTTATTTGAGAATCTGCTTTATAGCAAAGACCAAACATTTACAACTATTGTTATCGATACTCAAACCTATTCATCGTTTGATGCGCAGGGTAATTTGATTGTCGTAGATGAAGAAGATGAATTTGCAGACGAAGACATTGAAGCAGAGCAGATTGAGCAAAAGTATCTGACTGATGCAGAAAACACCGTTATTGTAACTAAGACTCAAGATATTATTAAAAACTTTGTTGCCAGTGATTTTGAGATTTATCTAACAGGGTCTGCCGTTATTGCCGGCACTTTAAAGCAAAGCATGCAGGCTGATACTAAAAGTTTTGTGCAAAAGATGGTGGTTATGATTATTATCGTTTTGGCTTTATTGTTTAAACGTATATCGGGTGTTGTGTTGCCATTGCTTGCGGTGACTTTTACTATTTCTGTAACTCTGTCTTTGATGGCAATGACGGACACACCATTTACCGTTGTCACCCAAATTATGCCTTCATTTTTACTGGCGGTGATTACTGGTGGAGCCATACATTTGTTGGCTATTTTTTATAAGGACTTATCCAAAACCCAAGACAAAAAAGCGTCTTTAAGTTACGCTATGGGTCACTCTGGATTAGCCATTGTTATGACGTCGCTAACAACAGCAGTAGGCCTTTGGTCGTTCTCATTCTCAGAGTTGTCACCAGTGGCAGACCTGGGTGTTTTTGCTAGTAGTGGTGTATTAATCGGACTGCTGTTTAACTTGGTGTTATTGCCCGCACTAATTGCTGTAATGAAAATTAAGCCTCATACTGCTAAAGAAGATGCGAGGGAGCACACTATGATGGATAAAGTGTTGCTATTTATTAGCCGTATTTCTACTGGCTATCCAAAAGCAATTGTCGCAATTAGTTGCTTGATGATTGTGGTGGCAATGTTCTTTGCGGCACAACTAAAATTTTCTCATTACCCCCTACTATGGTTCCCAGAGGCTCACGAGTCTCGTGTGGCAACAGAAGTGGTTGACGATAAACTTAAAGGATCTATTACACTTGAGGTGATTATTGACACCCATCAGGAAAACGGATTGTATGATCCAGAAGTATTAAACAAGATTGAGAAAGCAAGCCATTATTTAGACAATATACAAAATCAAGATTTGTTTGTTGGAAAAACTCTGAGCTTAGTAGATGTATTAAAAGAAACCAACAAGGCGCTTAATGAGAATAGGGCGGAATTCTATACTATTCCTCAAAATAGAGATCTGATCGCTCAAGAATTGTTCTTGTTTGAGAACAGCGGTAGTGACGATCTACAAGATTTTGTAGACACTAGCTTTTCTAAGGCCAGAATTACAGTCAAACTGCCTTATGTTGAATCATTGGGGTACAACAAGTTCTTGCAAGAATGGCAGCAATATTTTGACCAAGAGTTTGCTGGCGTTGCCACAGTATCATTTACTGGTATTTCAACACTGTTGACCATTATTATGAAAAAATCTATTTACTCGAGCGCCATTAGCTATGTTATTGCTTTTGGTCTGATTTCAATCATGATGGTATTGTTGATTGGCAACATCAAGGTTGGGCTTATTAGTATGATTCCCAATATGTTGCCGATTTTATTCTTGTCAACAATTATGGTTGTTTTTGATATGCCACTAGATATGTTTACTATGTTAATTGGCGCCATTGCACTCGGACTTGCAGTAGATGATACGGTGCATTTTATGCATAATTTTAGACGTTATGAGCTTGAGTTTAATGATGTAGATAAAGCTGTAAGACTGACCCTAATGGGCACTGGCAGAGCAATTGTGGTTACTTCAATTGTGTTGTCAGTTGGGTTTCTAGTGTTACTGTTTGCCTCGATGAGCTCCATGTTTAATTTTGGCATATTAACAGCTAGTGCTATTTTTATCGCACTGATGGCTGACTTCTTTTTAGTGCCAGCAATTATGAAGCTAATGATTCACAACAAAGGAGATTTGTAATGAAAAAACTATTTTTAATAGTAATAGGCGCACTGTTAAGCACTGCACCGATAGCGAGTGACAAAGCTAGAGAAATTATGGAAAATGTTGATGCCAGGGATGATGGGTCTAGCACGATCTCAACTATGCAAATGACACTAATTGATAAACAGGGTAAAAAGCGCAATCGACAAATGCGCACTTTTTCTAAAGATATTGATAAAAACACCGAACATAAAAGCATTTTCTTTTTGTCACCGGGCGATGTAAAAAATACAGCTTTTTTGACCTATGACTACAGCAATGATGACAAGGATGATGATCAGTGGATGTATTTGCCAGCACTGAAGAAAACCAAACGCATCCCGGCTAGCGACAAAGACTCAGCCTTTATGGGAAGTGATTTTTCCTATGCAGACATGACCGACAAAGAGTTGGATGATTACACTTTTAAGCTAATTAAAGAAGCCACAGTTAAACGTAAAAATGGCAATGAAAGGGTTTGGGTAATTGAGTCAAATCCTGTTAGTCAGGATGTAATTGATGAAACTGGATATACCAAGAGTGTTTTGTATGTGCGTAAAGATAATTTTGTATTAACACGTGCCAAGTTCTATTTGAAAAAAGGCAATAGAGTTAAGTATATGGATGTACGCAAACTAGAAGAAATAGACGGCATTTGGGTGGCAATACAAACCACTATGACCACCAAGCAGGGTAAAAAAACTTTGCATAAAACCGTACTAACAAATTCTGATGTTGAGATTAACAAAATCATTGATGATGATATGTTTACTGTTCGTAGCATCGAGAAAGGCCTATAAAGCATGAAAACCCTTTTTGTTGGCATATTGTTAGCCCTGTCTTTATTTGTCCACGCAGAAGACGGTTTCGATGATGAAGACTTTGATGATGAGCTGATTGATGTTGTTGTTAATAACAGTCCTGAGTCCAAAACAGAGTTGTATGGCTCGATTGACCTAGAGACTCATTACAACACTAGCAATGATAAAGACGTATCTTCACTTAAGGTGCTGGTTGATGTAATTGGTGAATACAAGCTTGATAATGGCAATAAGATAAAAGGTAATTTGAAGGGCTACCATGATTTTATTTACAATTTGAGCGACAGGTCCCAGCCCAGTGGTTATAAAGACGAGATTAATCTAAACGAGCTAAATATAGAGGGTAGTATTAATTCCAATCTTGATTTTAAGGTTGGACGCCAGATTGTAGTTTGGGGCAAGTCTGACTCTATACGTATTACTGATATATTAAACCCGCTAGATAATCGAGTGCCGGGGTTGGTTGATATTAAAAACTTACGCTTAGGTAGGGCTATGAGCAAGTTGGATTATTATTTTGATGGTTTAAATCTGTCAATGATTGCGCTGCATGAGAATCGTTTCACCAATGTTCCTAAATCTGGATCTGATTTTAAACCTAGCATTGACAAGGCCACCAATAAGCCCAGTGATAGTTTAGATAACACCGGTGTGGCGCTTAGTCTTACCGGTGCGTTTGAGGGTTATGATTTTGGTTTGTATTTTGCCGACACTTATATTGATAAGCCTTACTTAGATAGTAGTGATGTTTTGCAGTATGACAATAAGTCAAAAATGTTTGGTGCAGCATACAACCAAGTAATTGATAATTATTTGTTTAAAGCCGAGGCGGCCTATTTTGATGCAATTAAGTATTACAATGTTACTGATGCAAGAGCAAGGACTGATTTGTTGTTAGGGTTGGAATATAGTGGCATAAGCGACGGATCGTTGTCTTATGAAGTGGCATATAGAGTAATTGATAATTATGATGCTAATATATATGCGCAAAATAATGCCTGGAAAGAGCGTGAAGAATATCAACAAGTGTTGCGTTTTAATCAATCATATTTAAACCAAACCTTGGACTTGTTAGCAACTGCGAGCATATTCGGCAAAGATATGCAGGACGGCGGCTCCGCTAGAGTTTCACTTGATTATGCTTTGGATGATCAAAGCTCAATTAGTGGCGGGGTTATTGATTATATTGGTGGAGACAATCCTGCCATTAATGCTTATAAAAACAACGATAGGATTTTTGCTAAATTTAGCTATTTGTTTTGATAATAACAAGAATACAATGATATAATAATTTAACTTAACTAATATTATTAAATATCATATGAGAATAATGAATTTATTAGTAATTTTGTTAGCGGCCTCAACATCTAATGTTTTGGCTTTTTGGGGTGGTAATAGTTGGTCGCCTTTTGGCAACAGCAATTCTAGCTGGAGTCCTTTTTCTACGGGTTTAAGTACAAGTCAATGGAGTCCAAAGAACGATGCAGCCAACATGAGTCGTTATGGTGCATACCCACGCTCGTTGATGCAATATAAGAAAAACCCAAAGTTTGTACCAAGTAGTACTATTCCAGAAGCCACAAATCTGGTTCAGCCAAGCAATTGGCTAGTGGAGACAGACTTTACCTCAACATTAGAAAAAATCAAAGACAGCTCAAAAACGTTTTTTGTTAACGAAACATCAGACATGGGGTTTGTGGAAGATTACAAGCGCATACAAAAAGAAGCTTCAAATATCAATAAAGAAGTACGTAATTATATAAACAACCATACTGGAAACCTTAGCTCTACAGACTATATATATGGCAAACAAGGTTATGCCATATCTCCAGCAGCAGCATCAACTGCAAAAATAGAAAGACAATAGTATTAATTAAGTACCTATAAAAAGGAGTGCGGCGCACTCCTTTTTTGTTTGCCTTATATATAAGTATAAAAACACCTCCAATTTCAATTATTTGCCAAATTTCCCCAAACTTGGATTTTCTTGGCTGTTTTTCCTCTGATTTCTAATCAAAAATAACATTTACTTGTCAAATCAAGGCATTTTTGCCTTGATTTGAGCAGTTTTTTGTTGGTTTTTGACTGTGTTTTGGGCGGTTTTTAGTTAATTTTGATTATTTTTGATATTTTATTTTTGTGTATAAAGCTTGTAGTAGTAGGGCTTATAGAGATTTTAATAATTAATTTGCAATTTTATATAACTATATTATTGACTTCTAATATAGTTACTGTATAATACGCACCTATCAAGACACACAGATGTCTGATAACAAACACCACAATAATGATGGTGTTTAATTTAAATAATTAATCTGGGAGATT
>FUWD013024318.1_pt1 | contig 11046 bp, 14 predicted proteins | sample 1063281 | NCBI WGS metagenome assembly FUWD01 (sample SAMEA79048168, study PRJEB19326) | metagenome | biome: marine
ACGTTTGCGCAACCGCTTCGACCCCCATTGCCGCAGCCTTTGCGCTCAAGGGGATCTCTCCGGGCGCCGCGCTGGTCTTCCTGCTCGCCGGCCCGGCGACCAATGCCGCCTCGATCACGGTCGTATCACGCCTGCTGGGCAAGCGCGCTACCGTCGCCTATCTGGCAGCAATCGTCGTCATGTCGCTGCTTGCGGGCCTTGCCGTCAACCGGCTCTACGCCATGCTCGGCCTCGACATCCGCCACTGGATCGCCGCAGCCAGCCATCAGGAGCACGGCCCGTTGGCAATCGCCTCGGCAGCAGTGCTGGTGCTTCTGGTCGTGAAGTCGTACCTGCCGGCCCTGAACTCTTCTGACCGGGATTGACGGGACAATGACGTCAATAATAATTGTCTTCCCGTTGGTGCCGGACAACAAGGATAGAGACTGTTCGATATTCCTGTGGTTCGAAACGTGCGACATATCCTGAATTGCCGAACGGTATCAGGAGCTCCCGCAGGAAAGGATTGTCCGGCAGGACTTTCCTGCAGCTGAACGGGAAGTAGCGAAGGAAGGCAATGCCTTTCGTGATTGCGCCTGCTGCATCTTCTGCAAGAGCAATGTCCCGGCGTAGCAGGAATTCATAAAGACGAAGCAGATCATCTTTCGCTACAATGCAAACCCAATCAATTTCTACCAAGAGGTAGCTGTCTTATCGTTCCGGGTCGCGCCGGATGCGTATATTCGCTCAAGGAACGCATCTGCATCAACCCAAGCACGAACCGCCATGGCCATGACCGTCGAAATCAGGGACAACAAGCTCTGCATCGAGATCGACCTCGAAAAACCCACGCCCTCCTCATCCGGCAAGACCCTCGTCGTCGCCAGTACGCACGGCAATGCCGTGACCGACGTCATGATCGACGGCAAACCGGTGACCATTGGCCTGAATGCCTACATCAGGAAGTGATCCCGACGGCTGGTTGGCTGCTGGCTCCACGGCGCACCGGAAGCGGTGCGTCCGGTGCGTGTACTCTTTTCGTGCGATACGCGAATAATTCCGGCAGTATTGCCCGATATCCGAATCTAAGTGGTAAACTGCATCTGCATTACCATCAAGACACGCAAGGAAACCACAAAGGGGAGATCAGATGACTGTCCATACCATGACTCCGGTACACCCGGGGGAGATCCTATTCGAAGATTTTCTCGCGCCGCGGGGTATCAGCCACGCAGCCATTGCGACCGGTCTGAACCTGCCGGAACAGGAGATCGATGAGATCGTGCAGGGGAAACGGCGGATTGATGCGGAGACCGCATTGCGCCTGGCCCAGTACTTCAGCAATTCGGCCCAGTTCTGGTTCGGGATGCAGATGCAGTACGAACTTGATACGGCCTATGCGATGAACGGGGAGAAAATCCGGCAGGAGGTCGGCGCCTACAAGCAGGAGGCCTGATGCGAGCCCGGTCCGGGATTGCCCGGGCAAGGCCCTGCAGGACGCGGTGACAGCAACCTCTTTACTCCCTCCGTTCCATGATGCGCCGGTAATATGAGCCGGCCGTGTAGAGTGCGGCGGCAGGGTTGTGGCCCAGCACCCGGTCCTTTACTACCAGTGTCGTCACCAATGCATCCGAATAGCGGCTGAACAGGGCATCATGGCCGACGCAGAGGCCGATCACCACGTTCAGGTCCGAACCCCACTCGTTGAGCATCCTTGCCTGCAAGATCGGGTTGCACATCGCCTCGAAGCTGCCCGGCCTTATTTTCAGCTCTTCCGCTATTCCCGCCTCCGACTTGTCGACCGACCCCACCTTGCAAAGCACCGCGTGGTGTTCGAAGCCGTTCGCCTTGAGGATCCGCGAAAACGTCCTGGTCTCCTCGATCAGCCCCACGCAGGTCGCCAGCCCGATCTTCCTTGCGCCAAGCCGCCGGGCGAACTCGACCGTCTCCTCGACCCTCGTCAGCTTCGAGTAGAAGCGTCCCTCCACCTCGGCGGCGGCTCCGGCTGCACGCGACTCGACTCCTTCATCGCAACAGTGGCGCAGCGCATCCTCCAGCATGCCCTCAGCAGCACCTTCCCCGGGGCAGAACCCGGGAAAGCGGCTTTCCCGACGGTAGCAGTTCAGGAACCCGCAGTCAGTACAGGAGCGGTCGGGTTGGTTGGTATTTTGTTCCATATGAAGGATGGTAAAGGTTACAGGACAAGGCCGGCATGGCAGCCGGTCACCTCAAAAGGAAGCCGTTTGCCAAACAGCTCTGCGGCTTCGCTCCCGGTGCAATGGCAGGGGACCAGACGCTTGATGTCATAGCCGGCAAGGGCGTCGATCGTCCGTTCCATCCGTTCCGCTGATGCCGTCGACAGATGGAAACCGCCGAGCAGCATGGCGATACGCCGTTCCCCAGTGAAGCGGATGATGTGCTCCAGCGTGTTCACGATACCCGAATGGCAGCAGCCGGTGGCCACGACCAGCCCGTCAGTGGTTTCGATCCAGAGCGACATGTCGTCCAGGATCGGATCGGGGATGTTTCCCTCCGTATCGAGGAAGAACGGGCCGCCCGGATCTTCGAATGCCGTCAGCCGGGGCACGCTGCCGGTGACGCCGATTCCGTCCGCAACCATGGTCGGCCCGCCGGTCATCACGATCCGCTCCTGGGGCAGCGCGAGCAGCGCCGCCTTCGATCGGGCAGGCATCATCGTCGGCTTCGCAGCGCCCGACCTGATGCTCCAGCGGTCGGTGAACGCATTCGGGTGGAGCACCACCTTCGCCTCGCCGGCCAGCGCCAGTGCATCGGCGACTCCGCCCGCATGGTCGTAATGGCCGTGGCTCAGCACGAGCATCGTCGTTGTGGCAAGGTCGACGCCCAGTATCTCGCAGTTGCGCATGAACGCCCGCTCCTTACCGGTATCGAACAGGATCTTCTCTTCTCCCGCCTCGATCCACGCCGCAAACCCGTGTTCCGCAGAGAGCCCTTCGGCGGCGGTGTTGTCGACGATAATCCGGATTCTGATCTCTTGTGTGGCCAGCATGTTGTTTTGGTTCTGTTTCCTGATGTTGCAATAAACCACGGGTTCATCAAAACATCAACAGAAACTTGCCCTGTCATGGCCCGCGCCGATTGGCCATGAAGCGCAGCCCCCGACCGGAACCGGGCTTCAGCTTCCCATATTCAGGAGGGCTTCAGCCCGGATTCGGTGCCATGCACGGCGACCGGCAAAAGACAGGTCGCCCCTACAGGGCTTGATGTATCTATTCCATTCTTGTTCCCGTGGGTTCGCGTCGCTTCACCCACGGCTACCTGGAGGCCGCCCCTACGGGGCTGGAGAGGGAAGGGCTTCAGCCCAATAATCTTCAACGGCCCCCTCAGGGTTTCAACCCGGATTCGGTGCCATGCACGGTGATCTTTCTGCCGAGTTGAATGCCCCGACCCGCCTTTCCCTGCGATTTTCGGTATAGGACGGTATTTGTCTTATGTCCTGCCCTACCTTGGGGATGGGATGGTTGATCCCTGCAGAACATTCATGAACAATTACCTCATATTCTCAATGGCTGTCCTTGTCGAAGCAATCTCCGTCATCACGAGGGCGGACTCCGTAAAAGGGACGATGGCGGGTGGAATCCGCGCATTCCTTCGGCTCGTACCCAACGAAACATTCTGCTATGATGGCGAACTTTTCAGGGTCGGGTTCATGGATCCGCGCCACGTTGAACAGTTCATCAGCGAACTCTCTGCAAAGGGCCTCATCTTCCTGAAGGGAGGCAGGGCGGTCGATATCGCTGTCGTCGACCAGCTGCAGGGCCCCACCACCACCGTGCCCTGGCTCGAATACGGCAGGTTCCCTATCGGTGGAGATCCAGAAAAGAACGTTGCGCTGTGCTGGCTTTTCGAAGGCCGGCGCAAGGGGGCGGGAATACACTTCAAGGGCGATTCCATGAAAGCAGTCATGCCTGAAGGGTGGGTATATGAAAACTCCCTCAGCGCAAGGTGCCACTTCATCCCGACTTAAGCAATGACGGCCTCGATTGCTTCCTCCGCAGCAATTGACTCGCGGAACAAGTTTTTAGAGGTGCCCTTACCTCGACAGGGAGGGCTGTTCACGCTGCAGCCAGGATCACCTACGGTTTATTTTATTTCCCGTAATCGTGTTGTCCGTAAATTTCACCTTTGCAACGGTATAGTCATGAAATCCGGGGTGCGGGTGGTGATATGCCGTGCCCGGAAGAACAATGGCGGAGAGTGATGGCTCGTGGTAATGGTGCTGGTGTATGTTGGCTAATGGGTAATAACGATAATATAAATTTACAGAATATGCTTATATTGTAAACAAAAATAATCGTTATGAGCAACCGGGCAACAATATTGTATCCGGCATCGGCAAAAGAATTGACGGATTTTGGCCAGCGGCTGAAGGATGCCCGACTCCGTCGTCGTTTTTCCATGGATACCGTCTGTACCAGGGCCGACATATCACGTCCCACGCTCTACAAGATCGAGCGTGGTGATCCCTCGGTCTCAATTGGTCTCTACGTTCAGGTACTGAGGGTTCTCACCCTTTTGGCTGACCTGTCGTTGCTCGCCAAGGACGATACGCTTGGCCGGCGTCTCCAGGATGAATCACTCCTGTCCAGGAAAAGGGCCCCGCGAAGTAAACGACCGACAGGGGGGAGTGATGAAAAAAGCTGAGGAAGAACAGCTGTGGGTCTGGCTGGATGACCCTTCTTTCGGGCCGCTGCAACATATCGGGCGCCTTTCAAGAGGAGTTCGTGGAACCGTGCGGTTTGCTTATGAGCGCACATGGCTGAAACAGGCACACGCATTTCCCATGGATCCTGAGATCGATCTTCAGGCTGGGGAATTCTTCCCGAAAGATTCCAGTTTCGGCGTATTCATGGACTCGTGTCCCGATCGCTGGGGCCAGGTTTTAATGAGGCGCAGAGAGGCAATAGAAGCCAAAGAAGAGGGACGCACACCCCGAACGCTTGATCCGTGGGATTTCCTGATAGGTGTACAAGACACCACACGCATGGGGGCTTTGCGGTTCACCCGGCCTGACGAAACCATCTTTCTGGCCAATGAGGCGTTATCTGCCCCGCCCATATCCAAAATCGCAGAGTTACAGGAAATCGCCATCGAGCTGACCAGGAAAAAACAAGCTGATCCGAAAAAGCTCAAGGAATGGCTCAAGGTCCTGGTGGCGCCCGGCTCATCCCTTGGCGGCGCAAGACCTAAGGCCAACCTGCTTGATGATGACGGCTCTCTATGGATCGCCAAATTTCCTTCCGCCGACGATGATCATGATGTTGCCTTATGGGAAAAGCTACTCCAGGATATGGCCCACAAATGCAACATCACGCTACCACCAAGCCGCCTTGTTCAAATAGGGAATGGATATCATACCTATTTGGTACAACGGTTTGACCGAACAGAAGACAGGCGGGTATTCTTTGCATCGGCAATGACCATGCTGCATCGCACAGACACTGAAGATGCAAGCTATCTGGAACTGGCTGAATTCATCGCCACCTATGGGGATGTCGATCATATCAACGGTGATCTTGAAGAGCTATTCACCAGAATCGTCTTCAACGTCTGCACGGCAAATCGCGATGACCATCTACGAAATCATGGATTTATCCGTACGCCTTCAGGCTGGCGCCTGGCCCCGGCGTTCGACATGAACCCTTCGTTCAGAAAAGAGGAACACGTCTTGTCAATCGATCTCTATGATCGAACCCCCAACATGGATACCGTTCTTGCAACAGCCGGTTATTACAAGCTGGATGCCGCTCGCGCCAAAATGATTGTCAATGAGGTTTGTGCAGTGATAGACGGCTGGAAGCCCATGGCAAGGAAATTGGGGTTGAGTGCACATGAATGTTCGGAAGCGGAACATTTGTTCATAACCCGAACGTAGCGCTTTCGGCATTGGTCGGTCAGGCAGCGGGCGTGGGGGCAAAACAAACCCTCGCAGGTGAGTCGAGGTTTGATGAAGAGCGGGAGTTCAGGCTTCCGCTTTCGTTCGTTTCGGCTCGAGCTTAATGACAAGGTCGCAGCCCACTGCTTCAGCGTATTTCCTGAGCGTGGTGATTGACGGAGAATGTTTGCTGCCGGCTTCAAGCCTGCAAATTGCGCTCTTGGTCGTGCCGATTTTGCTGGCAACCGCTTCCTGAGTCATACCGGACATCTTGCGCGCTGCCAGTAACTCCCTGATCAATGCGTACTTCGGCTCAAGGGCTTCGAATTCCTTGCGGAATTCCTTGTTCTCAAGATCCTTGCGGATCGCCGCATGAACATTATAGCGCACCGGCCGGGATTGTAAATTTTCCATTAGCTGTTAAGGTTTGCCGCTTGGAGTGATGTTTTATGTGAATTCCTGGACAAGACAAGTCCTGTAATTCGCGACAGTATGGTGGTCGTATGCTGGCTTGGGTTTCCATCTTGTCGGTGGATTCGCCGGTCGGGAAATCGTCGGCGAATTCCAGTACCCTGTCATTCCATCGGATGTGCATGGCGTGCTAAAAAGCCATCCAATATTCACACCCAGGACAGCTTTTGTCCGTGGCCTCACCTTAGCTTGTTGTTGATGCGAGGCATATGGCCTGTTCGATCGCGACGTACTCGGCGGCGCTGAGCGTACGGAGGTCAGTTTTTTCCAACGCCAGATGACGTTTCTGCTTCGCGTGTCCTTCGATGACCGTGACTATATGGTCAGCCTCCATCGCGACAAGTGCCTCACTGACAGCCTGTTGGATGGATGGTATGGGATGAGGGAGGCCGGAAACCGTCTCCCCATAAGCCAATCTGGCGATACGGTCGGCGTGGGTGACGATCTGTGCAAGGCGATGGATGTCCATCCCGGGGTCGCCGGCGCAACGTTCGAGAAGGAGGAGCAGCACCGTTCTGAGTTTGCGGTGGTCAGTTACTGAACGGGGTGGGGCGGTGTCCTCGCAGACACGGAAGAACTCCTCATCGGCGCTTTGCCGGACGGGCCGCCTCTCTTCTACCAGAGTGCCGATCGAAATGCCCAGTGCCCCGGAGAGTTTTTCAAGCTCCTTGAAGCGGACGTCCTGGCTCCCGGACTCGATTTTGGTAATGGCTGTCCTGGGCAGGTCGACCTGCCTGGCAAGCTCATCCTGGGAGAGCCCTTTTGCGCAGCGGAGCTGCTTGATCCTGTGTCCGATATTTTCTTGTTCCATTTGCATAATTATACGAAATGTTCTAATATCGAACAAGTGAGGTTCATAGAGAGAACATTTGCGGCAGTGTGAAAAGCCTGCATCTCGGTTCTGGAAATGGTTGTCACAACATACAACATACGATAAAGGGGGCGGTCATGGTCGAGTTGAGTGCGGGAGGGGACGAGTTGGTGTTCCGGTTTCCGGAAGTGCATCCCGAAGCGGTATTGAGGGTTCGGTTCCATCGGACGCTGCGCATTCCGGACGACGGTCAGCACTATCCGCTTCCCTCGGGGCTTGGGAATTTTCCGATGCGGCTTGTGGACGATTTTGCCGGGAATGTGCCGAAGCCATGGATGCGGGATGGGGGCGTGATGCTGCCGATGTACCAGGCTGAAGCTTTATGGGTCGGTTTCGATACGCGGGAGGTCGACGACCGTGCGGAGTACCCGTTCGCCATCAAGATCTCCACGGGGAAGGTCAACGCTGCCTCAGGCCAGCGGATGCGCAAGGGGCTCAACATGGAGCCGCAAGACTATGTGGTAGCCCCCAGGCAGCCATGGGTCGACGGGTACTGCGTCGGGAAGGGGTGATCAGGCAGTTCGTCGCCATGCCGCTGGGTCAAGGGTACTCTGCGGAGGAGCAACTGACGGGCCGCGGGGAGTTCGGAGGGCTGCAGATTCTTGTCTACCCGATGAAACGTGCTGCATTCGAGATGCGCTTCCCGAAACGCCTCCGGAAGGCATACAAAAGACCAGTCGCGTTCGATGAGGGGCCCTCCCCTTTATGCTGTTGCCGCCCCCCTCCTTCTCGATGGGTTTCGCCCCTGGCGGCAGGATGCGGCAGGAGGTCTACGAGGACCCGTACGAGCCGGAGGAGTGGGACCTGGAGAACTATTCGCACTGCTTCGTGCATGTCGCCAATTCGGAGGCGTGGACGGAGATCACGGGCAAAAGACCGCCGTATCCGCCGATGACTGCAGAGCAATATTCATCGCATGGGCTACCGTGGTTCGACTACTATGCCGAAGAGGGCGCCGAAGCCATCGATGGTGCGGAAAAACTGAAAGGACTGAAGAGCGTGAAGGAAATGGGGGAAATGAAAGGGGACGGGCCCTTGCCGGGAAACGGAACGCTCGGGCGGCTTCCTGTCCGGGAAATCGGGAGGAAACCGAGGTTGGTCAGGGAAGGGGAGCTGGAGCCGAAGCCGAAGGAACCGGAACCGGTGAAATCGGAGAAATTCACGCCGGGCTATATCACGCACATTACCCCGGATAAACTCAGGAAATTTTGGGACTCTCTGTAACGCGCCCAGGGCATGTTCTGCGACTGACAATGCAATCCTAAACAAAAGGAGGAAACGATGAAAGAGGGATACACGCACATCACGGTCATCCTGGACCGGAGCGGATCGATGGAATCAATCCGCGAGGACACCATCGGAGGGTTTAACGCCTTTGTCGATGGTCAGCGGTCCGGCCCGGGAGAAGCCAGCCTGACACTCGTCCAGTTCGACTCGCAGGACCCGTACGAGGTGGTCTGGCATTTTCGGCCGATAGAAAAAGTCCCCGAGCTGACTCGGGAAACCTTTGTCCCGCGAGGCGGTACGCCGCTTCTCGACGCCCTCGGTCGTGGGATCAACGACATCGAGGCGAGCATCAAGAGGCTCAATGATGACGAACGACCGGAGCAGGTGATCGTGGCCGTCATCACCGACGGAGAGGAGAATTCGAGCAGGGAGTTCGACAAGAAGCAGATCGAGCAAATGATCAAGAAACGCTCCGCCGCCGGATGGGAGTTCGTCTTCCTCAGCGCCGACCTTGCCGCCATTGGTGACGCCATGCGAATGGGTTTCCGCCAGGACGCCACGGTAGCATTCGAAAAGAGCTCAAGAGGTGTGGCCTGCTGCATGGAAAGCCTTTCGTCGCGGGTGTCCGCCAGCCGTATAGCCCCGAAACGAGGGTGAATGGATCTTTGAGCCTTTCGCGTATTTTGTAGAGTAAATAGTCAACCCGGGGATTTCCCACGTAACAACCGCAGCATCATGGGTTTTGAACTTGATCATGAGCAACTGATTCCGGGCCAGCCTACCGGCCTCCGCATAAAGGTCGTCGGCGTCGCCACTCAACTGCAAGGTACCAACGTGATCATCCTTGTCGCCGGGATGGGAAAGGGCAGCGGTACCGGTCTTGCCCCCGGCATCGCACTCGTGGCAGCCTGACGAGCATGATTAGCCAGTCAAAAGCCATGCGCAGATGCTTCCAGGGCATAACCGTCGCGCTCACGTTCCTGCTTGCAGCATTTTGCGGCATGAGGGAGATAGACGCCAAACAGGCGCCATCGAAGGCTCAGCCCCCATACCTTGCCTATGAACGGTTTCGCTTTGAACGAAGCATCACCATTGCAAAGCCGTCATATTACACCGAAAGCGAGTGGCGGAAAAAGCCTGGGGATGACCGAAAGACCTTCTGGCGATGCGACTATCCGGTATTTGCCGGAGGGCAGGGGGCGGCGCGGATCAACCGGACGCTCAAGCAGTATGTTTATGCCGTCAGCACCTGGCAGGATGTGCCTCCTGTCAGGCCGGGCACCCTGAAATCTGCTGCCGGGGAACTGATCAGGAACTATATGGATGATCGGCATACATTGGGAATCCAGAGGCCGTATCAGGTCGAGGTGAAAGGTTCGGTGCTGCTGAACAAACCCGGCTTGTTGACGGTGACCGTGACGGCGCATCTCGATTGCGGGGGTGCCCATAGCCTTGACCCGATAAAGGTGTTTGTGTTCGACAGCCGCACCGGCGCGCAGCTGAAACCGGCCGATATCTTCGTGCCGAAGTTTGATTCGCGCCTGAAAAGCCTTATCGACAGGGCGTTCAGGAAGCAGAAGGGGCTTTCGGGAAATGACCCGCTGGATAAGCCAAAAGGTGACTTTTTCGGGTTGTCGGTAAAACAGCTGGCTTACCCTGACAACTTCGCCGTGGGTGTCGATGGCATCACATTCGTGTACAATGAATACGAGATTGCCGCCTATGCTTATGGCCCCATCGAAGTCTTTATTCCGTGGGCCGGACTGCGTCCAATACTCAAAGATGCCTTCAAGGCAAGGTATGCGGCAGCGTTTGCTTCGCGATAATCCGGCCGTAAGGATCACGAACCTGTTTGATACGGCTTGACCTATTAGAGATCGAACACGGCAATTTCAGGCCGGGAACCTGATCGTGCAGGGATGATCGACATTCCTACCCCCCTGGAAACATAAAGCCTGGAGCCGGGTATATCGTAAAAACCTGCCACGAAGTGGCCGCTTCCTCCGGGGATAAATGGTGCCCATCCTCCAATCGTGATCTGTCCTCCATGGGTGTGTCCGGACAGGCATAGGGAAAATCGACCTGAACCCATGAGTCTGCGTACTTCCGGTACGTCGAAAAACCCGGGCGAGTGTTGCAACAGGACGATTGATCTACCGTTTTTCTCGTGCAGGTCCCCGACTCCCTCCAATAGCCCCAGGTCAGGGCTCCCACCAGTGAAGTCATCAAGGCCTATCAGTTGAATGGTGCGTTTTCCCTTCGTGAACGATGATTGTCCGTTGATAAGGAGTTGATTGCCCCGGCGACTCTCGATGGCGGTGCGCAATGCCGGGAAGTCCAGGTTACTCCAATGCTCCCAGTTGCCAGGGACTGCAATCAGCGGAATCGGGCCAAGCTCTTCGACAAAAGCTTGCAGCAACGGCAGCGCGTCAGCACGATCGATCATGTCACCGGTCAAGAGCACCAGATCAGGTCGCAATGCCTTCACCTGCTTCACCAGAGACGTTTCCCGCTCTCCGACGGCTGTAAGGTGAAGATCGGAAAGTTGCACGAGCCGCAAGCCTGATTCATCACGTTGATCACG
>FUWD012813032.1_pt1 | contig 11045 bp, 10 predicted proteins | sample 1063281 | NCBI WGS metagenome assembly FUWD01 (sample SAMEA79048168, study PRJEB19326) | metagenome | biome: marine
GTGGAATGAGTCTGGTGTTGTGTTGAGGATGCCCATGACTTTCGGTCCATCGGAAAAATCGAGCTTCCTCGTTCGGCAGTTGAGCGGCGGGGTGGTGCCGGTTGGGAGGTAAGGGGTCATGGTGTCTGCTCTGTCAGGCTATGGTGAACGGGACGGGTGTGAACGAAAGCAGGAAGAGGAGGATGGTCAGCCAACCAAGTGCATTCCGGCCGGTGTCGAGGGGGTGGTCGTACAGGGTTGGGGGATGGGCTGTTCCTATGACCTTCCAGAGTATGGCGGCCCAGAGCATCCAGCCCGGCCAGGACCATGCGATGAGGGCTTGCGGCAGCATGGCCGGAAGCAGCATGTCGATCGAGGAGGGCAGGCCGAAGAGTATGATTGTGCCGAGGGTTACCCGTGCCCCGAGTTTGTGGCCGCTACGGCCGAACATGGCATAGGTGACATGGCCTCCGTCGAGCTGGCCTGCCGGCAGGAGGTTCAGTGCGGTCACGAAGGTCCCGATCCATCCGGTGAAGAGCAGCGGGTACTGGGGGATGTCACTCATCCGCAGGCAGTGTCCCGGTGCGATGGCTTGCTCCATCAGGATCCAGATTAGGTTTTTTCCGAAAACGAGGGTGCCCTCCCCGTCGGTTACAGGGACTGGTGCCATCATTAGGGGTTCCGGCGGGAGGCTCCCGAACCCCCATGCCAGAAGTGCAAGAGAGACTGCAAATCCTGAGAGCGGACCGGCCGCACCGATGTCGAACAGCGCACGGGTACCGGGCATCCTGTCCCGGATCTTTATGACGGCACCCATGGTTCCGAGGCTGAGGAGGAACGGCAGGGGCGGTACCGGGATATAGAAGGGCAGTGATGCCTGCACCCCGTGGCGCATTGAGGCGAAGTAGTGTCCGAACTCATGGACGCTGAGGAATAGGATGAGGCCGAAGGCGTATGGGGCGCCGATTGCGAGCGAACTGGCCAGCGTTCCCATGTTCTCGTAATGCACAACACCCCCCTGCCAGGTGACCCCGGCCCAGAGGGTGGTGAGAAGGGTAAGGAGGAAGAGCCCGATGTGGAGCAGGATGCTGCCGGTCCGCTTCATTGCCCGCCCTCTCTCTTAGTGACCGCTTTTTTCATCGCCTCCTTTGGTACCGAAGGTTGCCTCAAGGCCTCTCGTGAGGGATACTTTCTCTTCCGGGCTGAGCTTTGCCTCCGGATGTGCCGGCATGTAGAACCATGGAGGCATTTTGCCTTCGCGGACCTCTTCAGCGGCTTCCTCGCCTTCGTTCCGACCTTGCCTGCCCCATTCCGAGACGTTGAACTTCTCCCGTCCTATTGAGACATCAAGCGACGCGAGCCAGGAGAAGGGCGCGACATTGCTGTACCATGGCCAGACGGTTTCATTGGAGTGGCAGTCGCGGCATCCACGGAAAAAAAGCTCGCGCGTTTCAGGGCTGTCCCATGCAGGTTCCCCCGTGACCGGTGGGTTCAGGTGGTCTCTGCCGAAGGGTACGAACTGGATGAGGATGAGAACGGCCGCTGAGATGGCAACGATCTTCAAGGGTTTCATTGGTGGGTACTCCTCTTCAGCTTGGGTTTAATATTCTTCTGATTTATGCATATGGCAGGCTTGCTTCGCTGGCCCGGATTCCGTCGAAGCGGACGAGGACCAACGTGAGCGGCCAGCGTGTGAGGACAAGGTGGTTTCTTTCTGTGGTGGCGATTTCGCTGATGGCGTCGAGCTCCGGTTCCGTATAGAATTTTCTTGCCGAGGTGAGACCGTCGAGGGCGAATTCCCATATGCCCTGCATAGCGGCGACAAGCGGCACTCCGGCGGAAAGGAGGAGACTGCGGTAACCGTCCAGCCCGATGAATGCGGAGGATCCCGCCTCCTTTGCACCACGGATCATGAGTGCAAGCTGTCCCGGACTGAAATGGTGGAGGCTCTGGGAGATGACGACGAGGTCGGCCGATCCCCGTTCGAGTTTGTCCATCCTGCATGCGTCAAGCGTGTGGAACTCTGCCGGAAGTCCTTCCTGACTTGCCTCTTCTTGGGCTGCCTTGGTGTAGGTGTCGACAATGTCCGTGCCGGTCACCCGGCACGGCAGCCTGCCGTTTCTTGCTGCACGGCCGAGTGCGAGTGAGAGACTGCCAGCACCGCCGGCCAGTTCAAGCACCCGTGTATCGCGGCCGTTTCGTTCGGCCAGTTCGGTGATGATGGGGGAAAGGAGATCGACAAACCGTTCTGTGAGCTGGAGCATCCCGCTCTGACGGCCGAGTGCCCGGCTCATCCGGAGTTTCTGGTCGAGCGGAAGTGATGGGTCATCCATCAGTTCTCCGGCATCGGTTCTATGCACGCTCTGGATGATTTCGGCAATCAGGTAGATCCCGCCGAGTTTCCATGCGGCTTCACTCTGGATGCGGCGCATGTCGGCAATGAAACGATCAGTCGCCGTCTCAAGCTGGACCGGGTTTCCGGAACAGGACTGGAATCGGCCTTCCCGGCGCAGCGTTTCGATTGCCTCGTAGGCGGCGGTTTTCTGTTGCAGCATGTCCATGGCTCCCTTGAGGGCGGTTCACAGGGTTGCCATAGGGCGTTCACTCCGACAACCTTACGGCTCAATATACATACCTACTCGCTATTTCGCGAACAACCGGGCAAACGGCAGGAGGGCAGACCCGGGAAAGTTTTTTTAAAAAAATATCATCACCTGTGAAATTATTTGGGGATGGAATCGATTACTCTTATCCTAACTGATACTGATTTAGTATCAATTAAATCCCGAACAATGAAAGTACTGAACAAAAATACCGATTACGCCGTCCGTGCGCTGCTCTCTCTGGCCGGGTCGCAGGGCGTCTATATGTCGGCAAAGACCATCGCGACAGAACAGGATATTCCCTACCAGTTCCTGCGTCGCCTCCTGCAGGAGCTGATCCGCCATCGACTGGTGGTGTCGCGAGAGGGCGCTTCGGGCGGATTCATGCTTAAGCGTGATCCGGACGGCATCGGTCTGCGCGAGCTGATTGAGATCTTTCAGGGTCCGGTGCAGGTGTCGGAGTGTCTGTTCCGCAAGAAACTCTGCCTGAACCGTGCGCGGTGCGTGCTTCGCCACCAGATTCTGCGTATCGAGCAGGTGGTGCGGGATGAATTCGAAAAAATAACGATCGGCAGCCTGCTCCGCGATCTTGCGGATGCAGGACGGGAGCATGGCACCTTCCCGTTGAACCATTCAGCGCCGGCGGAGTGTTCACACCATTGATAAAGGAAAAAGGAAAAGGGATGCATATGCAGCGACAGGTGATACAGATTGATGAACAGCTCTGCACGGGATGTGCCTTGTGCATTCCCGGATGTCCGGAAGGTGCGCTCCAGGTGAAGGAGGGCAAGGCGCGACTCGTCAGCGATCTTTTCTGCGACGGACTCGGAGCCTGCGTGGGGCAGTGCCCGAGCGGAGCCATGCGGATCGAGACCCGCGAAGCCGGGCCGTACGATGAACGGAGGGTACTGGCAGAGAGCATCGTGGCGAAGGGACAGACGGTGCTTGCCGCACACCTCCGCCATCTGAAGGAGCACGGAGCGGTTGACTATCTCCGCGAAGCGCTTGCCTACATAGAGGAACACGGCATCGATAACCCGCCTTATGCCGTCGCTCATGCGGGTGGCGGACACGGTGAAGGCGGCGGGTGCCCAGGGAGCAGGATGATGGATTTCGGCTCGGCCGGAGCCAAAGCCCCTGTATCGGGGGAGGCCCCTGAAAGCGCGCTCCGTCAGTGGCCGGTGCAACTGCACCTCGTATCTCCCGAGGCGCCCTATTACAGGGGATCTGACCTGCTGCTTGCTGCCGACTGCACGGCATTCGCGATGGGTGATTTCCATACCCGACACCTTCCGGGCAAGAGTCTGGCAATCGCCTGTCCCAAACTAGACTCGGGTATGGATGTCTATGTACAGAAACTGATCGCCATGATTGATCTGGGCGCCATCAACACCATCACGGTACTCTTGATGGAAGTGCCCTGCTGCACAGGACTCATGGGCGCAGTGCAGGAGGCCTGCAGCCGCGCTTTGCGCCGGGTGCCGGTGAAGAAAGTTGTGGTATCGGTGCAGGGAGATGTGCTTGGCGAGGAGCGGGTAGGGTGAACAGGATGAAGGAGGGATTATGCTGAAGGATGCGTTGGGTGCATATCGGGGAACGGCGGAGGAGATCAGCAGGACGATCATGGAGCGGCCGGGCGACCCGATGGCCTGGTTTGACCGCGGCAATGCCCGAAGCTGTTCCTCTGACTGGGAGGGTGCAGCCCTCGACTACACCATGGCGCTGAAAACAGGCCTCAGGTTCCGTGAAAGCATCATCGCCCTCGGAAACCGGGGCGTTGCCAGAGCGAAACTCGGTGACCTTGAGGGAGCGATCGGTGATTTCAGCGCCATCGTGGAGATGCGTCCGAATAACAGGCGGCTGCTTCGGGCGGCGCTGAGGAGCCGGGCGGAGATGAAAGAGAAAAAAGGCGACAGGGAGGGGGCAACGGCCGACAGGGCACTGGCCGACCTGCTTCCGGCCGAACAGACCACAACATAAACACAAAGGAGAAGACAGTCATGGGAATGTATTGCAACCAATGTCAGGAGAGCATCCATGGTACAGGATGCACCGCAAGGGGCGTCTGCGGCAAGGACGAGATGACGGCAAAGCTGCAGGATGTGCTTGTGTACGCCAGCGTGGGCCTTGCCATTGCGGCGGGCCGTCAGTCGGGAGGCGTTATGCGGGAAGCGGGCCGCCGGATCAGCGAGTCGCTGTTCGTAACCGTCACCAACACTAATTTTGACGATGTTGCCATTGTGGAGGAGATCAACAGGACCCTCGCCATGCGTGACCGGCTGAACGCCCTGCTGCCGTCGGTTCCGGAGCATGACGCGGCCCGATGGACAGGCAGCACCCGGGATGAGTTCCTGCAGAAGGCGATTACTGCGGGCGTGGAGTCGTATGACCAGAATGAGGATCTGCGCTCACTGAAATCCCTCGTTCTCTACGGCCTCAAGGGTCTTGCCGCCTATACCGACCACGCTTCGGTGCTGGGGTTCGAGGACGATGAGATCTACGCATTTTATGCCAAAGGCCTCGAGGCGTTGGTTCAGGATCTTTCTATTGACGAACTGACCGCCCTTGTCATGCAGACCGGTGCTACGGCGGTGAAGGCGATGGCACTTCTTGATCGGGCCAATACCACGACCTACGGTAACCCTGAGATCACCAAAGTCAACATCGGTGTCGGCACGAATCCCGGCATCCTGATTTCTGGTCACGACCTCCGTGACATGGAGGATCTTCTCAAGCAGACCGAGGGAACCGGGGTGGACGTGTACACCCACTGCGAGATGCTGCCGGCGCACTACTATCCCGCATTCCGGAAGTACCCGCATTTTGTCGGCAACTACGGCGGGTCATGGTGGAAGCAGGACCGTGAGTTCGAGTCGTTCAACGGACCGATCCTCATGACGACGAACTGCATCGTACCAGTCCGGGAGTCCTACCGCAAGCGGATGTTCACCACCGGCATGGCCGGATACCCAGGGCTTGAATATATTCCGGCACGCCCCGAGGGAGGCAGCAAGGACTTTTCGGCACTGGTTGAGCTTGCAAAGACCTGCCAGCCGCCGGTAGAAATCGAGACCGGGGAAATCACGGGCGGCTTCGCCCACAACCAGGTGCTCGCCCTTGCCGACAAGGTTGTCGATGCTGTCAAGACGGGTGCCATCAAGCGTTTCGTGGTGATGGCCGGATGCGATGGACGGCATGCATCCCGGAAGTACTACACCGGTGTTGCCGAAGCGCTGCCGTCGGATACGGTAATCCTTACGGCCGGATGCGCCAAGTACCGCTACAACAAGCTGCAGCTCGGTGACATCGGCGGCATCCCGAGGGTGCTTGACGCCGGCCAGTGCAACGACTCCTATTCGCTGGCAGTCATCGCCCTGAAACTCAAAGAGGTGTTCGGGCTTGAGGACATCAACGACCTGCCGATCTCTTTCGATATCGCCTGGTATGAGCAGAAAGCCGTCACCGTGCTCCTTGCGCTTCTCTATCTCGGAGTGAAAGGAATCCGCCTCGGACCGACACTCCCGGAGTTCCTGACCCCGAACGTCGCTGCCGTTCTGGTCGAGAAGTTCGCTATCAAACCGATCGGCACCGTAGGGGCTGATGTCGAAGCCATGATGGCCGGCGCCTGAGCGGCTGTGCCTCGTTCTTTTCCGCAGTATTATCTGGGCCGCCCGGAGTATTTCCAGGGCGGCTTTTTTTATCTGCGCCGAGTTTACGTACATTACCCTACACACATCTATCGTTCAGCCGCTCCCAGGCATCCCCACAGTGCCGTGTTTCAGATGGGCGGGCAAGTGAAGAGGCAGTCTTCCTTGCAGGTTTTTCAGGATTATAAGCCGTGAGGCTTTATGTCATATTTCAGGAACCTGTGCCTCATCGAGGCTCCTCAGGCGGTCATTACTCCGTTTCCGCGCTACATTTCCGACTGCATCGGCGTCTGCTACCTTGCCGCAGCGGTGGAAGGGGTGGTGGAGAGCATCGTCATGCCGGAACACTATTATGATGAAAGGGTATTCGAGAGCCTTCGTGCCCTGCTCAAGAAAAGCCCCTGCGATCTCGTTGCCATTTCTTCTATGACCGGTGCCTGGAGCCAGGCGCTTCGCCTCGCACGCATTGCCCGTGAAGCGGGGGCGTTCGTGGTTGTCGGCGGTTTTCACCCGACAGCCCTTGTCACTGAGGTGCTCCGGGAGCCCGACATTGATGCGGTGGTGAAGGGGGAGGGGGAGGAAACGTTTCGGGAGCTGGTGCTTCATGGACCTTCATGCAGGGTGGCCGGACTGGCGTTCAAGGATGGAGGTACCGTTGTCGAAAACGTCCCGCGGCAGGTCATCCGGGATATCGATTCCATTGCTTTTCCTCTCCGGAGCCTTCGTCCAAGGCGCTACGGGGAGAATGGTGAGGGTTATTCCATTGACACCATCTATACGTCGCGCGGATGTCCGTGGTCCTGTTCGTTCTGCGCCAACGGCCAGATGCACGGGAAGTGGCGGGCCCGCTCAGCAGAGAACGTGGTGGAGGAGATCGCACTCCTCCATGACCCGAAGATGAAGAAACTGCTGAAGATCTGGGATGCCAATTTCCTGACCAGCATCAAGCGGGTCGAACGGATCTGCGATCTCATGATCGAGCGCGGGCTGACGAACTTCAGGATCATGACTGAAACGCGTGCGGCCGATCTGGTGCGATCGGAACGGATTCTGCCGAAACTGAAGGCGGTGGGGCTCGATAAAGTAGGCATCGGTATCGAGAGCCCGAACCCCGAGACCCTCCGGCTGCTCAACAAGCAGAATACGGCGGATGACGTCGAAAAAGCTATCGCTCTTTGTCGGAAACATGGTATCGGCACCGAGGGGTACTTCATCCTCGGCAGCCTGAACGAAACGGCCAGTGAGAGCCGGACCTATCCCGCCTATGCCCGCTCGATCGGCCTCCAGCAGGCGCTTTTCATGGTGATGACGCCCTATCCCGGGACAGATGTCTACGGTGCATATCTGCGCGAAAACCGGATCCACTCCCATGACTGGGACCTCTACAACAATTTCAGCCCGGTGGTCTCTGCGGGGGGTATGGAACGGCAGGAGCTGGTGGAGCTTCTGGCCTATTGCGACCTTGCCTTCAACAGCTTCATGCCGCTCCTTAAGAGAAAGGATCTCATCAGCCTCATTATCAGCTGCATGTCGGAGCTGCTGCATGTCTGTTTGCTCCTGCGGGTCAATAAAAGTCTCTCCCCGGCTGATGTTGAAGATGCCGTCTCGGCGGCACTGCTTGAGTTTGCATCCCGTGAGGGAGGCTCCATCAGCCGTGAATGGCTGACCGGCTCCGACGCAAAGCCTCTAAAGCCTCTCGGGTTCCGTCTGCTGCTCTCTGGCGGGAGGGCGATTGATTTCAGGCTTGAAGAGTGCGACGGCCGCCGGTGGCTTTTCATGACTCCATCGGTTGCTGATGGCTCCCGCGGCGCTTCCGGCCTTCGGCTCGACGGGCTCGTGCGTTTCGTTTTTTCGCTTTCAATGGACCGCCTGATGGCGGTGCTCTATCAGGGTGAATGGATGCGCAACAACCACGGTCATGGGGCAGCGGTTGCACGGAGGTTCCTGCCTTTCTTTGCAGATCCTGTTCTTCTTGCTTCCGCTTCGCGACTCCTTTGTCTGCTTCCCGGTGCGCTCCGCAGGCCTGCTGAAAAGAGGTGAGGAGGTTTCTCTCTCTCCTTTGCATTCCGGCGTGAACTGCGTATATAAAGGGTCAGCTGGGCCTGCAGGTTTTGTCGACCGGTTCCGGCGCAAACAAATTTTTCAGGTTTGAATGCCATGAGGGTCCAGATTTCTGATGAAGCGGTGCATGAGGCCCTGCAGCGGGTGTTCGGGTTCCAGGCGTTCCGGCCGAACCAGCGGGAGGTTGTACGGGCGATCCTCGAGGGCCGGGATGTCTTTGCGGTGATGCCGACGGGCGGAGGAAAGTCCCTCTGCTACCAGCTTCCGGCCGTACTGCTTCCCGGTACCTGCATTGTTGTCAGTCCGCTTATCGCCCTTATGAAAGACCAGGTTGACGGCGCACGTGCCAACGGCATCAGTGCGGCCTTCCTCAACAGTTCACAGCCACCCGAAGAGCGGCAGATGGTGCTGAAAGAGTTGCTGTCGGGGGGGCTCGACCTGCTCTATGTCGCACCCGAGCGGTTTGCCGTCGACTCCTTCCGGGAAATGCTCCGGGGCATCCGCATCAGCATGGCGGTGATCGACGAGGCACACTGCATATCCGAGTGGGGTCACGATTTCCGGCCCGACTACCTCTCCCTCTCCGTACTGGTGGAACTTGCCGGTATGGCCCCCGTGGCGGCCTTCACGGCAACGGCTACCGAGCGGGTGCAGGCTGACACCCTCCTGCGTCTCGCCCTGCGTGAGCCATTTCTCGTCAGGGCCTCATTTGACCGCCCGAACCTTTCCTATGAGGTCCTCTTCAAGGACAGTGCCGAGCGCCAGATTCTCTCCATGCTCCGCCGGTTCAGCCGGAAGGCGGGCATCATATACCGCGCCAGCCGCAAAAGCGTCAACGACACCGCAGCCATGCTGAAGGAGAAGGGGGTCCGTGCGCTTCCCTACCATGCAGGGCTCGACGACCAGGAGCGGGAGCGGAACCAGAATGCCTTTATCCGCGACGAGGTGGATGTGATCGTAGCCACCGTTGCCTTTGGCATGGGGATCGATAAGTCGAACATCCGGTTCGTCATTCATGCCGACCTTCCGAGGAGCATCGAAAACTACTATCAGGAGACCGGACGCGCCGGACGCGATGGCGAGCCGGCACACTGCACCCTGCTTTACAGTCAGGGAGATATCGCCAAGGTCCGTTTTTTCATCGACGCCATGGCGGACGGGGAGGAGCGTGCCCGTGCGCTTTCTGCTCTCTCGAAAGTCTCGGCATTCGCCGCTTCAGCCGTCTGCCGGCGCAGAGCGCTTCTTGAGCATTTCGGCGAGGCATATTTGAAAGATAACTGCGGTTCCTGCGATGTCTGCACCGGGAAGTTCGACACCATCGACTGCAGCGTTGAGTCGCAGATTCTGCTTTCTGCAATGGTACGCACCGATGAGCGTTTCGGCGCCGGCCATGTCATCGACATTGTCACCGGCAGCTCGAATAAAAAGCTAAAAGAGCTCGGCCACGATCGCATCAAGACGTTCGGAGCGGGAAAAGCACATGACAAAAAGTTCTGGCGGAGGCTTGTCGACGAGTTGCTGATGCGCGGGGTAATCACAAAAACAGAGGGGCTCTATCCTGTGATCATGCTGACCGAAAAGGCGGTTCCTGTGCTGAGAGGAGAGGCCCGCATTGAGCTGCTTCTGCGGGCGGACACTCCAAAGGTCGCACGGAAAAAGGCGGAGCCGGACCCGGGCGGATACGACAGCGGACTTTTCGAGCAGCTCAGGGCGCTGCGCAAAGAGATTGCCGATGAACAGGGTGTTCCTCCCTATGTGGTGTTTTCCGACCGATCGCTTCGGGAAATGTCGTCACTGCTGCCGCAAAGCGGTGAGGAGATGCTTGCGGTCTCAGGGGTGGGAGAGGCCAAGCTTCAGCGGTACGGCAGCCAGTTCCTGCAGCTCATCGGTCGCTGGCGGAGAGAACATCCGGCCGCAGCCGGTAGGCAGGTTGTCTCATGCTGATGCTGCACAAGATCCTGCCGTTTCTCTTGCTGCCTCCGGGACTCTCCGTTGTGCTTGTTTCTCTCGGCCTGCTATTTCGTCGCCGCATGCTGGCATGGGCAGGCGTGGCGCTGCTCTGGGCTGCATCTATGCCAGTCGTGGGTAATTCGCTGATGGGGATCCTGGAAGGCACCCCGTCAAGAGTGCCGGCTTCTTCGGTGGCGCATGCCGATGCCATCGTGGTGCTTGGCGGCATGACGTTGCAGATTCCCGGGGCTCCCCTTGGCGAGTGGGGAGAAGCTGCCGACCGATTCGAGGCGGGCATTGATCTCTACAGAGAAGGAAAGGCTCCGCTTCTGGTCTTTACCGGCGGCCGTCTTCCCTGGCGGGAGAATTTCGTTCCCGAGGGTGAGCTTCTTGCCCGGCGTGCCCTCCAAATGGACATTCCCCGCGCTTCGGTCCTGGTCACGGGCATTGCCGGCAATACTTCGGATGAAGCCGGTGCTGCAGCTGAACTGCTTGGCCCGTCAAAAAAGATCATCCTCGTCACCAGTGCGTTCCACATGCCACGTTCGATTCTGCTGTTCCGTCGTGCGGGGTTCAGCGTTGTGCCCTGCCGGGTGGATTACAGGGTCCAGCCTGCTGAACGGATGACTGTTCTTTCATTCATGCCGGACCCTGAAGCGCTCCAGCAGTCGTTCATAGCATTGCGGGAGATTATGGGAATTGTGTGGTACCGGGCGCTTTCCTTGTGATAACTTGACTATTTTCGCGATTTTGGCGATTATTTTGTTGTACAGCGCTGTATTTAGACCGTCAGTGATTACTTTCA
>FUWD013020561.1_pt1 | contig 11034 bp, 12 predicted proteins | sample 1063281 | NCBI WGS metagenome assembly FUWD01 (sample SAMEA79048168, study PRJEB19326) | metagenome | biome: marine
CATCGCTGCGAATAAGTAAATCAACGCCGTGAATATTTTCCGCTTGGTGACCTGAAAATACCTTTACTCCTAAATCTTGCAAAAAGGCTAATTGCTCTATCGATTTAAGATCGCTACCTGTGACTGTGTGCTTTAGGTCGATGAGGCACTGTGCCAGACCTACCATTCCCTCACCAGCAATACCGACAAGGTGAATATTGAGAGCCGGCTTTGCTTTTTTAGAAGTCTCCAATATCACCTTTCATAGCGTAGATACTGATGGCATTTAGTTCTTTAAAAACGTGAGCTTTGCCTGCGTTAGATTGCCACCACGTTTGGGCATTAGGATCATCGGGATGGTTTGATGGTGTCATCAATAGTTGCACATGGGATGGCCACTGTGTCCGAGCCGTCATGAGTGCTCTTCGCATATGAAAGGGCTTCCCACAAATGGCTACTTTTGAAATTGAACTCCAACCAATTTGACTCTCGATTAATTGATTCGAATTGCGAAAATTCTCTAAAGTGTTTGTGGCTTTAGTTTCAATGAGGATTCTATCTGCAGGGATGCCGCGTTTGATCGCATATTCTTTTAGAAGTTGAGCTTCTGGGATGATGTTGGGATTTGTATTTATTTGGGGCCCATGCCCAGAAATAATCAGTAGTTGAGTAAATCCTTTTTGGTATAGCTCTATCGCTGGCTCTACGCTAATTAGGCTGGGCGATCCCAGAACAAATGCAAAATCTACTCGTTCGTGAATGTCATTTATAAATAAAAAGTCAGTAATTGCTTTTCGAGACTCCATGCTTTGCTCTAATGGTGGCTCAATATTAGTAATGTTGTGATTGAAATTAGGGAGCATCTTGATGTCAGTTTATCAATCAATCCGATTTTGAGGCCCTCGATTAGATCGTTTTTGGAGTCTGTTAATTGCCCAAAATCGGAAGATAGTCGAATTGAATGTGACAGAGGTCTGCTAAGGGATGGTTTGATCCTCTAATAGCGCTTTTTGTTGGGAAAATGGTAGTAAAAATATCTTAACCTATTGTTTTATATAGTAATATCCTTATTTTTAAGAATTCATATAGGAATATGCTAATATTCCTATATGAATTCCACAATCTATATTAATTTAGCTGTTAATGAAGAGCTTTCCGCTCGCCTTGATCGCTTGCGCGTTGAATTTGCTAAGGCCTGTAACTGGGTAGCCCCAATTGCACAAGCCAACCATTGTTGGAATCGAGTTGCTTTGCATCACCTGACTTACAGGCAATTACGTGAGCAGTTTTCTGGTTTGGGGTCTCAGATGGCTTGCAATGCTATTTACTCGGTTTGTCGTAGTTATCGTCTGTTATTAGGTCATCCTCAGAGTCCCTTTTATGGCAAAAAAATAAAAGAGGGTGGTTTGCCGCAGGTGGCTTTTTTGCCGCATTCCCCAGTGTTTTTTGATCGCCATACCCTTAGCCTACAAAAGAACATGCTCTCTTTGTTTACCCTAGAGGGAAGATTGCGTTTTGGAATTTCGCTTAATGAGGAAGATGAGTTGCGCTTTCGAAATGAGAAGCTTAGAGAGGTGCAGTTAGTCTCGCAGGGCGATCAATACCTAATGACCCTCTCGTTTGATTCCGAGGCTTATACAAATCAAGCATTTGATGAAAATAGCCCTTGGCCAGATTATTTTGTGCTGAAGGATTTATCAGACAAAGGCGTAGATATTTTGCTGAATTCAGCTAACGAAGCTGACTTACTTAAAAAGGCTTCGTAATGTTCTTCGGGAAAAAAATAAAAGCTTAGAGCTCCGCAAAGTATTAAAGGCTATGGGGCCATCAGTTCGCCATTCTTTCTATATTACATTTGGCGTGACGATTCTCACTTTAGCTGGTGTTGTGTACATGATGCAAGTGTACGATCGCGTTGTCTCAACTCGCAGTATGTCCACTTTACTTTCCCTGACGATTGCAGTGCTGATTGCCTATGCGGTTGCAGAGTTGCTTGAGATGACTCGCAAAATTTTATTGCAGAGATCGACAATGGCTCTTGAAATTGAGCTCTCTGAAAGAGTCTTTACAGCAATTCATAATGCTAATCTTTTAAAAATTCCAGGCGTGCATGTGCAGCAAATGAAAGACTTGGGAATGTTGCGAAATTTTTTGCACTCCCCGGGAATGATTGCGTTATTAGAGTTGCCAACCTCTTTGTTTTTTTGGTGCTGATATTTATCATTAACCCTCAGATGGGATATTTTTCCTTATTAGGATTGTTGGTGCAAGCGGGTGTGACTACGATCAATGCGACGCGGGTCGATCCGGCTTTGCGAAAAGCGCAGGCATCTTCAATGGAAGCCATGTATTACTGCTATGAAATTATGCGCAACTCCCAGGTGATGCATGCCTTGGGAATGTCACGCAATCTTGAAAATCTTTGGATTAAAAAGCAAAAGCAAATGATGGCTGAGCAAGCCAAAGCATCTGATATTGCTGGCACAGTCATGAGTGCTTCAAAATTTATTGGTCAAACACAAGGATCTCTTCTCTTGGGCTTGGGATGTTTGCTCACAATCTATGGTCTGATGCAGGGTGGTGGAGCAATTTTGATTGTTGCATCCATCATCGGCGGAAAAGCGCTCGGACCCTTAGTACAGATTTTAGGATCTTGGAAGCAAATGACTGAAGCCAAAATGGCTTTCGATCGCTTGGAGCATTTAATTTTATCTAGCCCAAAGAAAAATGCTGGGATGCCATTGCCGCCGCCCAAAGGTAATTTGAGCGTTGAAAATTTAGTATTAGCAGCTCCTGGCTACCCCGTCCCTATTCTTAAGGGTCTGAATTTTTCAATTCCAGCCGGTAAGACCTTGGTGGTCATTGGCGCATCAGGTTCGGGGAAATCGACTTTAACCAGGGCTATTTTGGGAATCTGGCCGGCAGCTAATGGCAAAGTTCGCCTCGATGGCTCAGATGTGTATCAATGGAATAAGGAGGAGCTTGGGGGCTACATGGGCTATTTACCTCAAGAGGTAGATCTATTTGATGGCACCGTAGCTGAAAATATTGCGCGATTTGGTGAGCCTGACTTAGATCACATTGAAGAAATTTGTAAGCTTATTAATATCCATGACACGATCATGAAGCTACCAGAGGGATATCAGTCAAATATTGGCGATGAAGGAGTTACATTCTCCGGCGGTCAGCGCCAGCGGATTGGTATGGCGAGGGCAATTTATGGCTATCCTAAATTTATCGTGATGGATGAGCCTAACTCCAACCTGGATCATGAAAGTGAAAAGCATTTGATCGCTGCAATGCGACATATGAAATCCTTGGATGCCACCCAGGTCATTGTCACCCATCGGGAGACTCTAATATCAGAGGCTGATTACCTTATGGTGATGAGTCAAGGTCTAATCCAGACCTTTGGGCCGCGTGAAGAAATCTTGGCGGCGTTTCAAAAGGCGCACGAAGAGCGTGCAAAAGCAAATGCGCTGCAAGCGAATGCTGCTGCTCTGCAAAGTGGGCAGGTTTAAAAATGAAAAAAATGATCTCGAAGATAAAGTCTTTAAGCGTTCTGCAAGATGAGTTAGGTCAGGTTGTAACTCTTTTTAGAAAAGAGTTAATCGTAGTTGGCCTGCTAAGCTTGGTGGTAAACATATTGATGCTTTCGCCAACCTTTTATATGTTGCAGGTCTACGATCGCGTGATGGTAAGTCAGAATGAACTTACCTTGTTTGTTTTAACCGCTGCAATTGTATTTATGTTTGTAGTGATGGGGCTATCCGAATGGATTCGTACTCGAATTTTAATTCGGGTCGGTATCCAATTTGACCAAATTTTAAATCGCAGAGTATTTCGCGCTACTTATGAGGAGCGACTTAAGGGATCCTCTGTAAACGCCTTGGAAACCTTAACCGATTTGAATGGAATTCGCACATTCATGACAGGCACCGGTGTATTGGCTTTTTTTGATATTCCCTGGAGCCCTATTTATATCTATATTTGCTTTTTGTTGCACCCAGTATTGGGTTGGACGGCCCTTATTTTCGCAGTTGTTCTTTTGTTGATGACTTTTCTAAGTCAGTTTTTCATGGAAGATAACGTGGAAGTGGCAATGCTTGAGGGGGTTAAAGAGCACGGATTAATTGTTGCCAATATGCGTAACCCAGAATTGATTGAGTCCATGGGAATGGTGGGGCCAATTTTCCGGCAGTGGATGAAGCGACATAGCAAAGTAATCCACCTAACTGATGACTCATCTAAAGTCTCCGCTTTTTTAGCCGCTGCCAATAAGTTTGTTCGCCAAGCCCAAGGCTCCTTGGTATTGGCAATTGGAGCATGGTTGGTTGCCATTGATGAACTCAGACCGAGCGCAATGGTAGCCTCTAATTTACTAGTGATGCGTGGAGTTGGCCCAATCGACCTCATTGTCTCTGGTTGGGACCAATTTCTGATCGCCCGAGTTTCTTATAAGCGCTTATCAAAGTTGCTTACCAATAATCCCGTAAAAGAAAAGGATGACCTGCCTTTACCCCCTTCGGGAAATATAGAGCTTAAGAATTTATTTGCTCATGTTGAAAATCGTGAGGAGCCTATTTTAAAAGGCCTGAATGTAAAATTTGCCCCTGGAATGGTGACAGCAATTCTTGGGCCCTCCGGTTGTGGAAAATCTACGCTATCAAGATGTATTTTGGGCATCTGGCCTGATCGCCGAGGCGAGGTTCTGTTTGACGGCCACGATATTGAAAATTACGATCGTGAAAAATTAGGCCCGCATATGGGTTACCTCCCTCAAGATATTGAGCTTTTTGCGGGCACTGTAGCTCAAAATATTTCTCGGTTTGGTGAGCTCAATAATGAGGCAGTAATTGAAGCGGCTGAATTGGTTGGATTGCATCAAACTATTCTGGCCTTGCCATGGGGTTATGACACGCCAATTACCTACGCCAAAGGTTTTTTATCTGGTGGTCAGCGACAGCGTTTGGGTCTAGCCAGAGCTCTTTATGGAAACCCTCAGATAGTTCTTTTGGATGAACCCAATTCAAACTTAGATAGGGAGGGTGAACTCTTTCTCGCTAAGACAATTGGCACCCTAAAAGAGCGGGGTAAAACAGTATTAATGGTGGTTCATACCGCCAGCATGATGGGCGTAGTTGACTACATTCTCTCCCTTAAAGACGGGGAGATTGAGTTGTATGGCCCCAAGAATGCTGTCCTTGATTGGCAAAAAGCTCCTCAAGCTACAACAATTTCAGAGTAACAAGTAGATTATGAATATTAAAAACAAATTAAAACAGTGGGCAAAAATATTTCAATGGCATAAAAGTGATCCCAATCTTGAGGAACACATCATGTCTGGAGATGAGGTAATTGTGCTCTCGAGCGATACCGCGCCGGCCATGCGATTAGCGTTTTGGGTGGTGGTGGTAGCATTTGGCGGATTTTTACTTTGGGCTTGGCTTGCTCCCTTAGATGAAGGCGCAACTAGCACTGGTACTGTAGTAGTTGAATATAAGCGCCGCCCGATTCAGCATATATCAGGCGGTATTGCTGAGGAGGTCTTGGTTAAGGATGGGGAAGTAGTTCAGGAGGGGCAAGTTTTGGTTAAGTTACTGCAGACTAATTCACGCTCACAAATGCAAATTTATGAAACTCAACTTGCTCAACTTAATCGGCAAATTGCGGCAACAAAACCGATGGTGGATGAAGGTTATTTTCCTTTAATGAATTTTCAAGAGTACGTTCGTCAGCGGGATGAAGCTCAGTTGAAGTTAAAAGTAGCAAAAGAGGAATTGGATAGAACAGAAATTAAATCTCCCATTTCTGGCTCTGTGATTAGTTTGGCTATCACCAAAGGAGGCGTGGTAAGCCCGGGTGCAAAGTTGATGGAAATTGTTCCCAATGAAGAGATTTTGGTGGTCGAAGCCAAAATCATGCCGCAATTAATTGATCGAATCCACAAGGGCCTAGAGGCGCAGGTTCGTTTTTCTGCTTTGAATCAACGCACTACCCCAGTAGTTCATGGTGTGGTCGAGTGGGTTTCGGCAGATAAAATCCCGGCAACAGATCAAGCTAGCATGCGCCAGGGAATGGGTGATGGTTATTACACTGCGAAAATTAAGATACCTCCAGAAGAGTTAAATAAATTAGGCGACCAGATTTTATTTCCTGGAATGCCGGCTGATGTCATCATTAAAACAGGTCGACGTAATTTCATGAGTTATTTACTCAAGCCATTTACAGATCGTGCAGCATTGTCTTTGCAGGAGCGTTGATGAAAAAACGATTTCTAGCAGTTGCATGTGGCTTATTGTTGATTAATGGGGTTAGCCATGCATTAACCCTGAAAGAGGCTATTAGCCGTGCTGAGCAAATTGATCCACAGGTGCAGTCCGCGCTTGCGGGTAGTGATGCGGCGAGAGCTGGTATCCAGATTGCGCGCTCTAAATTATTGCCACTAGTGCAGGGTACTGGTAGCTACGGTAGAACCAACCAAACCTCAAACCAGCTAGATCCCCAGCTGGGTTTGTATTCTCAAAAGTATGTGAACAGCACTCCAAATTCCCAGGTCTATTTAAAGCAGGCTTTGTTTCGAATGGCTGATTGGGCAGGGCTTGGTGTGAGTGAGTTGCAAAGTGAATATGCCGTAATTAGATTGGCTGGAGTTTATGGCGATCTTTGGTTAAGAGTCAGTACTGCATGGTTTGATTTGGTAGCCGCCCAAGAAATTTTAAATATTCAAACCTCGGCGCAAAAATCTATGACCCAAGTTGCCTTGCAGGCGCAAAAGGGTTATGAGGCAGGTATCTCTACAAAGGATGCGTGGCTGGAGTCAAAAGCGCAACTCGCATTTACTACGAGTAATGCAGTTGAAGCTAAATTGAATTTAGCAGCCAAGCAAAGAAGTTTTGAGGCCTTAACGGGCATCGATTTAATGACTTTGGAAAAGAGTAAGCTATCTTTTTCAAAGAAATATAAAGTATTACCAGGGGATGCAAAAGCCTTTAAAGAAAAGGTGTTTGAGGCTTCTCCAGAAATACTCTCCGCAAAAATTGCAGAGAGTATTCGTCGCATGCAACTTAAGCAAGCGCGTTTTGGTAGCTATCCTACTGTAGATTTATATGGTTCATACCAGCAAACACAAAACTACAATATTAATCAGATTGGACTGGGAGTAATTTCTTCTCAGGCAGCAGTTCAAATAACGATTCCATTTTATTCTGGCGGCCTTTACGAAGGTCAAGAGCGTCAAGCTGCAGCTTATGTTGAATCGGCTTCTGCGGATGTGAAAGCAGCAGAGCTTAAGCTCGGAACCGCAGTACAAACATCCTGGGCCACGCAAGAAGCTCAGGTTGATAGAGCGGTAGCTGTGCAAGAGATGGTCTCGTCTGGTCAAGAAGTGGTCAATGCATATCGTATGGGTGTAACAGCTGGCCTGAAAAGCTGGTCTGACGTCGCTAATGCAGAGGTGGTGCTGACTCGCAGACGCGTAGATCAGGTTAATGCGATTGGCTCATTGTTAAAAGCTCAGGCTCAACTTCTTTCTTCCTTACCAGTGAATGATGAAAGTTGGTATGTTTGGTTAAATACCATGAACTTTGAAGTGCGTAATAAATAACCCCATTTATCTCTATAAATCATTATGAATAAAATTCTCATTACCGGCGGCGCAGGCTTTTTAGGTTCACACCTTACCGAAAAACTTTTAAAAGAAGGTAATGATGTTTTGGTAGTGGATAATTATTTTACGGGGTCCAAGGCAAATCTTGAGCACCTATTACCTAATCCGCGATTAGAGTTGATGCGCCACGATGTGACGTTTCCACTATATGTAGAAACAAATCAAATTTATAACCTCGCCTGTCCTGCTTCTCCAGTGCATTATCAATATGATCCAGTGCAAACTACTAAGACCAGTGTGCATGGTGCTATCAATATGCTGGGCTTAGCCAAGCGTACTCGAGCCAGAATCTTGCAGGCCTCCACTAGTGAGGTTTATGGCGACCCTGAAGTGCACCCTCAGCCTGAGCAGTATTGGGGTAAGGTCAATCCCATTGGCATTCGCTCTTGCTATGACGAAGGCAAGCGTTGCGCAGAAACCCTCTTTTTGATTACAACCGTCAGCATGATTTAGATATCAAAGTAGTTCGGATTTTTAATACCTATGGCCCACGTATGCACCCCAATGATGGTCGTGTAGTGAGCAACTTTATTGTGCAAGCACTGCAAGGCAAAGACATCACCATTTATGGTGATGGTCAACAAACTAGAAGCTTTTGCTATGTCGATGACTTAATTGACGCCATGGTCAAAATGATGAACTCCGAAAAGGGATTTACTGGTCCAGTCAATATTGGCAATCCAGGCGAGTTCACGATGCTCCAGTTGGCTGAAACAATTCTTAAGTTATCGGGCAGTAAATCTAAGATCATTCATCAACCACTACCATCCGATGATCCTAAGCAACGTCAACCCAATATCGAGCTTGCTAAAGCAAAGTTAGGTTGGCAGCCTAAGGTCAACTTAGAGGATGGCCTAAAAGAAACAATTGCCTACTTTAAAAGAATTACTCTGTAATATTCCCCATGTCCAAAAATCTAAAAATACAGTGCAAGTGTTGCTATGCAGATGCAATTTTTTCTAGGAAATCTAGATTTCAATTGTGGTCATACAGACAAGATTATTACTGTAGAGAAGCCATACATTTCTGAAAATGATGTTCCATATTATCGATGTGTAAATTGCGGTTTTATTTTTACTAACCACATGGATAACTGGTCTTTAGAGGAATTCAAAGAAAAGATATATAAAACAACTGATGCTTTCATAGCCAAAGAAGAACCAAGGAGCACAGTTTCCTATCGGATGGGCAAGAATATTGCGAGTTTTTTTCAACAGGCAAAAAATGAAATTAGAGTTCTTGATTTTGGATCTGCTGGAAATCCTGGCAACTTGGGATTAGCTTTGGTTGATGAAGGCTTTGATTTAACCTCATATGAGCCTTACCTCGAGGATGATGCAACTTCTCTGAAGCATCCCCAGTATGACTTAATTATTTCCGTGGAGGTATTCGAGCACTGTCATGATTTAAATGATATTGGCAATCAAATGAAAAAATTACTTTCTAGAGATGGTGTAATTTGGATCCAAACTTTATTGCACCCCCACCCAGCAGATGTTGAGGTTTTAAAGTCATGGTATATCACCCCCTCAAATGGACACATCTCTATTTTTACTCTGCCAGCTTTAACGGTATTTTTTAGGCGCTTTGGAATTAATGTTGTTCAAACTGCCTTTGGTATTTTGGCTTTTAAAAGATTGCCCACTTATGCCAATACTTTATTTGTCTGAAGGCAATTTGGAGTGCCTCTTAGATGTTACAAGTTTTAATTAATTCATGAGCGTCAAACAATTTAGCGCTATCTATTCTCCCTTGGAAGATAGAATCATTTTTAGTTTTAATACAACTGAGGGTGATTTATATAGCTTTGTGCTGACAAGGGCTATCACCGCATCCCTTCTTGATCATGGTGAAGTGGTGGTAGAGCAATCTCTAGCAAGTCAACATAATGAACGCTCATCTAAATTAATTTCTGAGTTTCAAAAAGAAGGTTTAAAAAAACAAATTAATTTTGCAGAAGCCTTTGAGGGTGGGGATGTTACCCCCTTGGGAAAAGATCCTATTTTGGTTGCTAAAGTGGCTCTAGACTTAAAGCCAAATACTGTAGGGGTTTCCTTAACCCTAGTAAGCAATCAAGTAATTGGATTTCAGATTGCCGCAGTTCAATTGCAGGCGCTATCTTTATTACTTGAAAGATTGGCGCGACAAGCAAACTGGAAAATTACCCTAGAAGATCATTCTGATCCAGAACTTCGGTTGGACGCTCAAGAAGGTCCATCATCTCAGCTGCACTAGCTTATTGGTGGTAGTAATGGGGTTTGAAGAGCTCCACCTTAGCGGTGCTCTTTAGTAAATCAAGCGATCTCCCCAGTATTAAGTTGGGAAAAATTGCCTTAAATGCATGATTTCAACCCATTTCATGCAATAAAAATCGCATTTTTGGATGTAACTGACTATTATTTATGGTGAAATTTAGAATGAATATACCCATTCTAGGAACTTTACCTTTAAGCACAAGGAACTTGTTTTATGTCAGTTATTTTTAGAGATTATGGAAATTCGAGTTCAGGTACCACGCCTGGCGATACGCCGTCAGCAATTGATCCAGGATTAATCAATATTTCCAAATTTTCTTCCGGGGAAATTGATTTCAGTATTCTTTATGAGGGGCTGATATACAAGATCGCTTTTATCGGCCGCTTCAATACTGGTGATGTAGGTTTCACGCCACTTACATTGGCTGATCTGCAAAATACTGATCTTGGAACCAGTACGGCAATATCACAAGTGGTCGTTTCGCAAGCTGGATCTTATTTAAGTTCAAAAGCTTTAGCCCAGCCATAACTTTTGATCAATGGGAAGCATTTGATGATCAAACCTTAGGCGGTCTAACTGCTCAGCTTTCAGGAAATGATATTTATTACAATTCCAGTGAAGCTGCTTACGAAAATGGCTCAAATTGTTACTATCTTTTTGGTGGTAACGATACCTTATATCAAGCTCATCAACTGCTTCAGTACGATGATGTCTTTTATGGTGGTAACGGTATTGATAAAGCGGTGTTACCAGGAGTGTTGTCAAGCTACACCCTTACATCTAGAAATGATGTGTGGAATGAGGTTGAGGGGGTTGGCAATCTAACTGGATATGTAATATCTCATAATGACGATGCAGTAAATTATTTGCAATTGCATGAAGTCGAACGCCTCGCCTTCACCGACACCATGCTAGCCTTAGATACTGCAGCCAATGAGAACGCTGGTAACTCGTATCTCCTATATCAAGCAGCCTTTGATAGAACCCCTGATGTAGAAGGACTAGGCTATTGGATTAGTAAAGTAGATGGTGGCGCTAATATCGTCAGAGACGTAGCCCAAAACTTTATCCTCAGTAATGAGTTCAAGAGCCTATATGGCGCTAACCCTAGCGTCCCAGAGTTTATGGGT
>FUWD013187129.1_pt1 | contig 11033 bp, 12 predicted proteins | sample 1063281 | NCBI WGS metagenome assembly FUWD01 (sample SAMEA79048168, study PRJEB19326) | metagenome | biome: marine
CTGAATCCGTAAATGAATCGGTAGAACCACAAGGTAATATGGCTAAGATAGCAAAGGTTGTAAAAGATAAACAAGCTACTAAATTAAGTGGAGTTATGATTGATATGCAATCAGCAAATCTTTTGATGAAACTATGGGATGCAGTTTCAGATAAAGATAAAGAGAAAATGAATAAATTAAATGCTAAAATGTTGACTACAGTTATTAAAAGACTTTGGTCAAGAGTAAATTTAAAGTTACCCGTATGAAAATAACTAAATCACAATTACAAGATGTTATTCGGGAAGCTGTTCAAGGTGGATTTTTTGAAGAAGTAACTGAAGATATATTAAATGATGATTCACAATTAGATGAAGTATTAAAAGCTTTTTTATCAGAGTTAAGAAAGAAAAAAGTAGTTCGTGGTAAAAAATTATATAAAAAAGTAGTCTGTCCTAAGAATAAAAGATATGTACCCGCTCTTAAAAAATGTGTTATTAAGACAGCTGGTGAAAAGATGAGAAAAAGAAAGGCAATGAAAAGAGCCGCTATGAAAAAACGTGGGAAGATGGCAAAGATTGTTAGAAAACGTAAAAAGTCAATGAAGAAACGTAAGGCTTTTGGGTTGAAAAGGAAAAAGATGATTAAGTTAAAACAAATATTAAAAGAAGCTCCTTATATGGAACCAGAAGAGTTAGGTAGGGAATTAGAATATCAATTTGATATTTTAGGAGCAGCTATTAGAAAACATTCTAAAAAATCTACAAAGTGGGCTGAAAAATATCATAGAAGTGCACCAGCAACTATTAAAATGGTTGAAACTTTAATAAAAACGTTAATGAAAATGAGATAATGAGTAAAAAATCAGCATATAAAAAAATAATGAATGAAAGTTCTTCTAAAAGAGTTTTTAGTGAAAAAGGGATAGATGAAGCATTACCATTTAGTTCACCAGAAGCAAAACAACACGTAGATAAAGATTTAGTTTTAATGTCTAAGTATTTAGGTAAAGCTTCACAACAAGTTATTAAAACTATGATGGACGGTGTAAAAGGTGGTAAGTATGATGCAATGGACTTGGCAAGAGGTATCCAAACCGGTCCAGTTAAAAGAACACATTATGGTGAGGCAGATTTTATTCAACAATTGTGGAATAAAGTGAAGAGTGGATTTAGACGATATTCAAAACGAGGAAAATTAAGATAGCTTATATTTATAGTTAGGAGATTAATTATGGCTAAAAGAATAAAAATGAAAGATTTACTTAAAGAAAATTTTAGCGGTGCTATGCAGGGCGGTGTTGTATCACGTAGTCCATTTCATACTGATATGAGTTTATCTAATATTGTAAAAGAAAAGTATGGTGACGTAGAAGAAGAAAAGATTGATGTTGACGGTTTAACTACTGAAATTTCAAGTTATAATAAATTAGGTGAATCAATATTCGGGGAATCTAATATAACAAAAGTAGCTGAAAAACTGAGTTGGATTGCAAATCAAGCTAAATCACATACTTTAAGTGAAACTGAAGAATGGTTTGACAGGATTACAGTCAATCGTAATATGAAAGAACTAACAGGACTTTCAGGTCAATTCGGTAAGATTGCTAAAGAAGCTAAATCTCTTCAAGAAAGAATGGGTGCTCTATATGAAGATATGGGTAATATTCTTGGTCGTTATTATGAAATAGGTGAAAGTGTTTCAGAAGAAACTGGTGATAAAGACGAATATCAGAAATTTTTTATGACAGCATTAAAGAAATTTGGTGTCTCTGAACCAGATGAACTTGATGATGATAAGAAAAAAGAGTTTTATAATTATGTTGATGCTAATTGGGAAGGCGACAACGAATCAGATTAGAGGTTTTAGTTGATAAGTATTAAAGTTTATAATAATAATATAGAAAAAGCATTAAGTAAACTAAAAAAAGAAGTAAAAGAAACAAAATTGATGTTAGAGTTAAGAGAGCGAGAATATTACACAAAACCCTCAGCTTTACGACGCGAAAAGAAAGCAAAAGCAAAACTTAGAGCAAAAAAATTTACTAAAAACTGATAGTTTTTTTATATTCATATATATTTATATATGTATGAAAATACACTACGGCTTTTCAGCCACCATGTAGTGTAATCAAAATGTAATCACATTATAGTTCCCAATAACTATATTAAATCCAAACAAAGATAATTATTAATTTAATTATAGGAGAAAAGTAATGGATGATCTTTTAAAAGAAGCCATTGCAGATGCAAAAGCAGTTCGTGAAACAGCTCTTGAAAACGCTAAAATCGCTTTAGAAGAAGCTTTCACTCCTCGCTTACAATCTATGCTTGCTAAGAAAATTCAATCTGAGATTGAAGAAGAAGAGGGAGAAGATTGGGAAGATGAAGAAGAAGCTCCTGAAGAAGAAGCTCCAGAAGAATTTGAAGAAGATGATGAAGATCCTTCAGATGAATTTTCTGACGAAGAACCCGGAGAAGATATGGGTGACGAAGAAGAAGAAATGGAAGCAGAAGGCTACGATGAATCTGATATCATTGAAATTAATGGTGTTAAATATGCACCAGTAGTTTCTGAAGAAGAAGATGAAGAAGATGAAGAAGAAGCTGAAGAAGACGAAGTGGAAGACGCTGATGATCTCGATTTAGAAGCAGTTCTTCGTGAATTAGAAGAAGATGAAGTTGAAGAAGACGAATCTGAAGAAGATGAATCTAGAAGAAGAAGTTGATGAATCTAAAGAAGAAGAAGTTGATGAATCTAAAGAAGAAGAAGTTGACGAGTCTAAAGAAGAAGTAGAAGAATCTACTGAAACTGAAGAAGTTGATGAATCTAAAGAAGATGAAGTCAATGAAGATGAAGATATTGATCTTGAAGAGGTAATCGCAGCACTTTCTGAAGAAGAGAATGAAGAAGAAGCAACTAATGAAGTTGCTAAACTTCAATCTGAACTTGACGAGCATCGCAATGTCGTTAAATACTTACGTACCAAGTTGAATGAAGTTAATTTGCTTAATGCAAAGTTACTATTCACAAATAAACTTTTCCGCTCATTTGGTTTAACAAATGACCAGAAAATGAAAGTTGTGGAAAACTTTGATAGAGCACATAACCTTCGAGAAGTTAAATTGGTTTATTCCACTTTAGCTGAATCATTTGGTTCGAAACCTAAAACTGAAATTAAAGAATCTAAAGGTTCGGCTTCTAAAGCTGTTGCCTCAACGAAATCTGAAAAGCAAGAAGTAATTGCTGAAGGACATGAGATGAGAGACAGATTTAAGAAGTTGGCTGGTATTCTTTAATATTGGAGAAAAATTATGTCAAAACATAAAAATCTAGGGACAATCGAGAAGTTGATGGACGGATTTAATCCGTATCGTCAACGTCAAGATGAAACCCGCGGTTTAGTTAAAAAATGGGAACCAACTGGATTGTTAGAAGGCATAGATGAAGAACAGAGAGTCTCCGGAATGGCATGTCTACTTGAGAACCAAGCTCGTCAACTTATTGATGAAGCTAGTTCAACAGGTACATCGTCTAATTCTGAAGAATGGTCTGGTGTTGCTCTACCATTGGTAAGAAAAATCTTTGGTGAATTAGCAGCACAGGAATTCGTTTCTGTTCAACCTATGAATCTACCTTCAGGTCTTGTTTTTTATCTAGACTTTAAATATGGCACAGGCCAACCTGGCTTTAGTCAAAACTCACACGTATTTGGTGTAACATCAGGTTCAGATGCTGATCCTAATGATGGCCTTTACGGTGCAGGTAAATTTGGATATTCAATTAACGAATCAATTACTGCAGCAACAGCAGCAGCCGCTTATACCGGTTCAGCAACTTGGGCAGATGTCGATTTTGAACCAGATTTGTCATCCTCAATATCTTCTGGAATGAAACGGTATGATATAGCAAAATCGCTTATGACCAACCCTGATATGGAAGGCGTTCGCGCATTTGAAATTACAGGTTCAACTGCTTATACAGCATACTACCCAGCATATACTAAATGTGTAACTGGTGTTGGTGGTTCAGAAGTTAATCCTTCTGATGCTGCAGCTACTCATATACGTTTTATCGTAAAAGAAGCTTCTGTGGCAGGTGGCGCTACTTTCTCAGTACGCTATCATAAAGCACCGACTGATGTAACACGTGGTGACTTTGAAGCATCCAGTGGTTTGACTTCAAACCCTGAAACTGATGTTGGTATACCTGAATTGGATATCTCAATGCGATCAGTCGCTATCGTTGCTAAAACACGTAAACTGAAAGCTGTTTGGACTCCTGAGTTAGCTCAAGACCTTAACGCTTATCATAGTGTTGATGCAGAAGCAGAACTTACTTCACTACTTAGTGAGTATGTATCAATGGAAATCGATCTAGAAATCCTTGATATGCTTCGTCTAAACGCAGCAGCTAAAACTGAACGTTGGAGTGCAAGAGTTGGATATGAATATAATTCAGCAACTTCATTGTTTGCACAATCAAGTGGTGAATCTAATGCATACACTAAAGGTGATTGGTTCCAGACTCTTGGACACAAAATCCAAAGTGTAAGTAATGCAATTCATCAGAAGACCCTACGAGGCGGTGCAAACTTTGTCGTAGTAAGTCCTGAAGTTGCTACAATCCTTGAATCTATTCCTGGATATGCAACATCTGCTGATGGTGATTCAACTAACAAATCCTATGCAATGGGTGTACAAAAAGCGGGTATGTTAAATAACCGTTGGACAGTATACAAGAACCCATACCAGTTTGAGAATGTAATTCTCGTCGGTTTCAGAGGAAGTAACTTCCTTGAAACAGGTGCTGTGTATGCTCCTTATGTACCGTTAATAATGACACCTCTTGTCTACGATCCTAAGAACTTTACACCTCGCAAGGGGGTAATGACCAGATACGCGAAGAAAATCGTGCGTCCGGAATTCTATGGTAAAGTTATTGTTGCTGACGTAAACTACGTTTAATAATCAGTAATAACTGAATCGTACTAAGGTACAACTATAAAAAAGGGAGATTTCGGTCTCCCTTTTTTTGTTTATTACACTTCTTTATATTTATTATTGACATATAACATTTTTTAGGAGAAACAAATGGCACAAGAACCAATTTGGGCTGGAAGTAGTTCATTCGCATCAGGTAATACACCTTGGGGATTTTACGATAGTGATAATGAATTCACATCTTCTGCTGATAAATTCGCGGATTGGTCAGCAAGACGCCTCGGGTATCCGATTATGGCAATTGAACTGCAATCTGGTTCATTTTATGCGTGTTTTGAAGAAGCCGTTACAGAATATTCAGCACAAGTTAATCAGTTTAATATAAAAGATAATTTATTAACATTACAAGGTAGAGCTACAGGGTCAAGTAATAGTTTGACGCACAAAAGAGTTACACCTACAATGGGTCGCACAGTATCGTTATCTAACCAATATGGAACAGAAGCTGGAGTTGGTGGTAATGTTGATATAAAAAAAGGTTCAATTACTATATCTAGTGGAAGTCAAGAATATGATTTAAATTCATTATTTGTTGACGGAAGTGGAAGTGGTTCAATTGAAGTTAGACGAATATACTATGAAGGTACACCAGCAATGCAAAGATTCTTTGACCCATATGCAACAACTGGATATGGTACAATGAATATGATTGAGGGTTTTGGTTTTGGGGGTTATTCACCGGCCGTATCATTTACTTTAATGCCTATATTTGAAGACTTATTAAGAGTACAAGCTATTGAAATGAATGATTCTATGCGAAAATCTGCATATAGTTTTTCATTAGTAAATAATAAAGTACGAATATTTCCAGACCCAACTGAAAGTAGTACTTTATATTTTGATTACATCAATACTTCAGATAGAGATAATCCTTTAACAACAGAATATAGTGGTTCTGCTAATGTTATTTCTGATTACTCAAATATACCATATGATAATATGGAATATCAGTTTATCAATGATGTTGGTAGACAATGGATTAGAAAATATGGTTTAGCTTTATGTAAGGAATTACTAGGTCTTATACGAAGTAAATATGGGACAATTCCTATACCAAACGCAGATACAACTTTAGATGGAGAAACGCTACGGTCAGAAGCAGCTGCTGAAAAAGAGCAACTTGTAACAGAACTTAGAGAAATGTTGGAACAAACAAGTAGAAAAGCGTTGTTAGAAGCTGATAAAGACGAAGCAGAATTCTTACAGGAGAAGTTAAATAAAATTCCATATCCAATATACATAGGATAATCAAATGGCAAGTCGTTACTATCCTCAAAAGGACATAGATACAATAAAAAAATTCAATCAAGAATTGATAGGTGATTTAAACGTTGGTAAAGATGGTATAATAAATCAGACCGTAGTAGTGTATAAAGTATCAGTATATGATACAGAAACTAATATGTATGGTGAATCAGCCGAAGGTAAAGTATATAAACCAGGAGTTCAACTTGCATGTTTAATTACTGCTGATGAACAAACTACAACAACTGATGAGTTTGGACCAGATTTACAACAAACAGGATTATTTTCTTTTTTTAGACAATCTTTAGTTGATATTAGTTATGTTATAGAAATTGGTGATATAATTGATTGGAATAGTGGATACTGGGAAGTTTCTTCTATAAATGAAAGTCAATTTGTTGGTGGACAGACAAGCAATAATCATTCCGTTGTATGTAATGCTTTCTTAGCAAGGATGGCACATTTAAATATTGAAAGAGTGAGAAGTATATAATGGCAAAAACTAAACCGTTACCACGAAAACAACGTGTTCTAAATAGAGGATATTTGTATTCAAGGTCCAAAGAAGATATGAAAACACCATCAGTAACTTTGATGGATATGGATAGTGCAATTATGTTTTATTTTGAAAATGTAATTAAACCATCTGTAAAAGATAACGGTGAAAATGTAAAAGTTCCAACTATGTATGCATCACCAGAACGATGGAAAGCAATAAAACGTGATGGTTTTATGCGAGACAAAAAAAGACAAGTTATCACACCAGTTATTGCATATCGTAGAACATCTATTGAAAAAGATGAGATGATTCCACAAGATAAATTAGATGCAAATAATCCACATTTATTTTATACTTTTGAAAAAAAGTTTACTCAAGAGAATAGATATGATAATATGTCTACACAAATTGGGTTATTACCTCAAAGAGAATATTATAATGTAGCTTTACCTGATTATGTAACATTAACTTATGATTTTATTATTTGGACTTCATATATAGAACAAATGAATAAAATTGTTGAAAGAATTACATATTCTGATGGAGCATATTGGGGAGACCCAGATAAGTTAAGATTTAGAAGTCGAGTTGATAGTTTTACAGATGCAACAGAAGTTAGTGATGTAGAACGATTAGTAAGGACTAATTTTTCAGTTACTTTAAGAGGTTATTTATTACCAGAAGGAAATTTTGACCATCGCTCAACCACTCAAAAGTTTTTATCACCGAAGAAAGTTATTTTTGGAGCCGAAGCAGACACAATAATAACTCAAACAACAGGTAGAACAGGAACATTTTTAGATGGGTTGGCGGATGAGGTAAAAAGTCTTGGTGGGGGAACAGAAATAGAAACATTGGGCGTATCAGTAAGTTATCCATTAACTTTTAATCAAGGTACAGGTATAACTCTTTCTAGTGATGGAGTTGAATTTGATGGAAGTAGTAGAGTAGACCAAACAATTTCAATAGGACAAGCCGTCGCGACTACAGATAATGTAACTTTTGCTCAAGTATCTGCAAGTTCTTTAGTATTAGATAGTACTACATATGATGGTGGAAGTATTACAGGTGATATTAATATTACTGGTTCAGTTACTACTACTGGAAATTTTAATGTAAATGGTAACGCTACTATAGCTGGTACTTTAACTGCACAAGAATATCATACAGAGTTCGTTTCAGCATCTATAATTTTTGCAAGTGGTTCTACTATATTTGGTGATACTCAAGATGATACTCACCATTTTACTGGTAGTTTATTAATGACTGGTTCATTAGCTTTAAATGCTAGTGCAAATATGACAGAGATTTCAAATGATACTTCATTAACTGATAGTAGCGCTACTGCTTTAGTTACAGAAAACGCAGTGAAAACTTATGTTGATGATAATTCAGTTACTCAACAAACTTATTTAAGAAAACAATATTTTAAAACAACCAGTTCAATTACAGTACCAGCAACTGCGAGTTTTACTGCAGTTACCGCTTCCGCACCAAGTGGTATGACTGCTACTTCAGAAAACGATTTTATATTTTTTATTAATAGTCAATATATGGAACATGATGCTCTTGAAATAGAACAAAGTGGGAGTGTACTTTTATTAAAAGTTGATAATGATAGTATAGGTTATGATTTAGAGTTAGATGATGAGGTATTGGCTATAGGTAAGTTTAATTCGTAGGAGATAAATTGTGGCTGATATTAGTTTTAAAGAACCGATAGTTTTCCAAGCAAGTACTGGAGTTACAGTAAATTTATCTGGTACTGAATTATTTGGTAAACAAGCTAGAAGTGTTGACATTTCTATAGGTCAAGCAGTAGCAAAAACTTCAGATGTAGTTTTTAATCAACTTACAACTAGTCCAGTTATTATAGATAATGGAAATTTACGCTTAAATAGTAATACAATTACAGGTTCATTTACTCAAACGGGTAATCTTATAGTCTCAAGTAATTTTACAAATAATGGTAATTTAACAGTAGACGGTACATTAACAGCAGAAAAAATAGAAAGTGCACTTACACAATCAGTTACATTATTTGAAAGCGGTAGTACAGTTTTTGGAGATACTTTAGATGATAATCATTATATAACTGGTAGTATGTTGACAACAGGTTCGTTAACTTTAAATGCATATAAAATTACAGAAATATCAGACGATACTACATTAGCAGACAGTAGTACTACGGCAACAGTTACAGAAAATGCAATAGAAACTTATGCTACATTAAATACAACAACTATACAAACTTATCAACGAAAAAGTTTTGCTCACACAGGAAGTTTTGTAAGTGTTAGTACAGCTAGTTTTAGTGCATTATCAGCATCGGCCCCCTCGGGTTATACTGGAACTACTGTAAATGATTTTATGTTTTTTCTTAATGGAGCAATTATGGAAAATGATTCTTTAAATATAGAGCAAAGTGGTTCTACTTTCCTGTTAAAAGTAAATAATAGTACATTAGGATATAATTTGGAAGTGGCAGATGAAATAGTTAGTTTTGGTAAATTTAATTCGTAGAATCTACTTTTCTTTTACTACTTATTGATATTTATTAATATGAGAAAGCGAACTTGGCCAGATAGAAAGAATAGGAAGTGTCCAGATTGTGGAAGAATAATTACATACACACGAAAAGATACTTTTGACAGAGCAGTAGGAAATAATACTGTATGTAAATCTTGTGCACAAATGGATAGAAAACTTACGGTGGATACTATTGAAAAAATGAAACAACCAAAGAGTAGAGTACACAAGAAAAATATTTCACAAGGAATGACTTTGTATTGGGAAGAGCGAAAAGAACAAACAATATTAAAACGTAAGGAAGCTGAATGGCGTTAATTAAGTTAAAACAATTAGATACTATTCTAACAGGGTCATTACAGGTTTCTGGTAGCGCTGGAGTTACGGGTTCTTTAAGTGTAACGTCTAATATAGAAGCTTCAGGAAATATAAGTGGTTCAGTAACTTCAACTGGTTCATTTGGATATTTGAATGTTGATGGTGATACAGTAATTGGTGGTAATTTAACTATTGGAGATGCAGATACGGACTCTGTTAGTATAACAGCAGATTTGACTTCTAATCTTATACCAAACACAGATATTACATATGATTTAGGAACTACAGCAAAACAATGGAAAGATTTATATGTAGGGCGAGCATTAGTTGGTCAAACTGGCAGTTTACATTCAAGTGCCTCTCTTACTGTATTGATGGACGGAAAAGCGGGAATGATGTTACCCTCGGCTTCAAGCGATCCGTCTAATCTAAGTACTTCTGAAAAGGGTATGATGTATTATAATACAACTGATGGTCTGTTAAAACTCTTTGATGGTTCTGCGTGGATACCTGCAGGTGATATCAATACTAAAAATACTCACCTTACAATGTCAGCAGATATTAATGCTGATGGAGATAATAGTACTATAATTTTTAGAATAGATGGTGAAACAGACGATAAAGTAAAATTAAGATTAAAATCTGATAATGTACATGAAATCACAGGAAGCGTTAACCTCTCCGGTTCAATTACTGCTACAAGTGCACCGACAAGCTCTACAACTATAACAGCAAACAATATTACTAATGGTTATCCAACATCTAATTTGTGGGGTAGTAATTTAGAAGGTAGTTATTTTAATAATTTTGATAATACATCACACATTTCAGAAATTTTAAGATTTATGTCTGGTGTATTAAGTCATTCTTTAGATGTTGCAGATGCGGCACCAAATACTAAGAATTTTAATAGTGTAGATACAAATGAAACTAGTTTAGGTGGTACAGATAGTGTAGATGGATATTTACCACAAAGTTACGATAGTTCAAATGCAACTATGAAATATTTAGTTACTAAGAATTGGGTGACAGAAGGTGGAACTATTTTCAGTGGTATTTCAGCGTATCATGATAATGGTAATTCTTATTATATAGATTTTGATTCTAATTCAGGAGGTTCAAGTGGTGTTAGTTCATCTGCAGATAGTGAATTATTTGGTTTAGGTGGATTAACAAGTGGTGGAGCTACACAATTTGATGTTAGGGTAGTGGCAACACAATCATTTAGTGATACAGGGAGTGTGGCAAACCCATCATCATCAAATACATACACAACACAATCTTTTAAAGATTTATCAATAAGTTCTTTTGGTTCATCAAACGGATTGACTTTAACAAAATTAGTTACATCACAACCAGCAGTTATTCCATCAGCATATCAAGATGGTAAATTTGCAGATGTAGGTGGTACTTCAATGTCAGGCACACTTACTCGTAAATATCATGCATCTGAAACAAGT
>FUWD013350536.1_pt3 | contig 11033 bp, 10 predicted proteins | sample 1063281 | NCBI WGS metagenome assembly FUWD01 (sample SAMEA79048168, study PRJEB19326) | metagenome | biome: marine
CGCATTGTTTGCGAACAAACAATGCATCCCAAGCTTCGGTACAATACTTAGCCCCGATAATTTGCGGCGCAAGATCTCTTGATCAGTGAGCTGTTACGCTATCTTTAAAGGAATGGCTGCTTCTAAGCCAACCTCCTGATTGTCAATGAAATCTCACATCCTTAAGTGCACTTAGTATTGATTTAGGGACCTTAGCTGTGGATCTGGGCTGTTTCCCTTTAGAATACTGGAGCTTCGCCCCCAGATTCTGACTGCTACGTTATTAATCTTTGGTATTCGGAGTTTGATAGAGTAGACGAGATTTCTCCCTGTTCCACTCAGCCAGTGCTCTACCCCCAAAGGGAACACGTAACGCTATACCTAAATATATTTCGGAGAGAACCAGCTATTACAAAGTTCGATTAGCTTTTCACTCCTACCCACAAGTCATCCGATCGTTTTGCACGGCGAATCGGTTCGGGCCTCCACGCGATTTTACTCGCGCTTCACCCTGCTCATGGGTAGCTCACTTTGTTTCGGGTCTTATACATACGACAATGGTCGCGCTATTAACACTCGCTTTCGCTTGGCCTGCGTGCGTAAACACTTAGGCAAGCCGTATACATAAACTCGTTGGCTCATTCTTCAATAGGCACGCCGTCGAGGTGCAAGCACCTCTTCGACTCCTTGTAGACATATGGTTTCAGATCTATTTCACTCCCCTCCCGGGGTTCTTTTCACCTTTCCCTCACGGTACTGATTCACTATCGGTCACAACGTGTATTTAGCCTTACCAGTTAGTACTGGCAGATTCCCCCAAGCTATTCATGTCTTGGGGTACTCAGGAGCATCAACAAAAGAGATGATTAATTTTCGAGTACGGGACGTTCGCCCTCTATGGTGTAGCGTTTCAGCTACTTCCTCTAACTAATCATTTTATAACTCTTCTAGTAAACTAAGTTGATATCCTACAACCCCGTTTAAAAAAATAAACGGTTTGGGCTGTTTCCTTTTCGCTCGCCGCTACTAAGAAAATAACTATTGTTCTCTATTCCTCTGGGTACTAAGATGTTTCAATTCCCCAGGTGCGCCTCCGACCCTCTTTACAAAAGTCGGATAACGAGGGTTTACCTCGTTGGGTTTCCCCATTAGGAGATCTCCGGATCAAAGGTTAAATATCACCTCCCCGAAGCTTATCGCAGATTATCCACGTCCTTCATCGCCACGTTGTACCAAGGCATCCACCATACGCCCTTGATTTCCTACTAGGAAACCTATACAGCATATATGCAGACTTTAAAAGTCTGCTATGTAAAAATGCAGTAATTTTTGATTTTAAATTATCAACGTTCAATCTGCTACTCTGGCAATAAAAAAACCGCGTTGTCGCGGACAAGGAAGACCCTTTAGTAAACCTTTTTTGTGTCCGCACACATAAATACTTAGTTGTTTATTACGGTTCGTAACAGTGGGGCTTATTATACACAGGAGAATTTTGAAGTCAAGAAAATAGTAAAAGAAAATTAAGGTAAATATCCTATACAACAAAAACCGCCCTTGGGCGGTTTTTGTTAACTCTTTAAAGAGAAGAATTAGTCGTTTCGGATTCCAGCTCGAACGTTTGTTACAACATCTGATGCTGCTTCCTTTCCTCCAAGTCCGAAGGCAAGTCCTCCAGCAAGTGCTAGCATCGCTACAAATCCTGTAAATAGAATTTGTACGAATTGTGCTGCAATACCAAGTTGTGCAAGTGCAATAATGATCGCAAAGATCCAAATTGCCCATCGTGAAACTTTCCCAAGAAGTGGCGCAGATACAACGTGTGCTGCTGCTGCTGAACCTCGAACTGCTTTGTCAGTGAAATCAGCAAGTACTGAACCAACAAGTAGCACAAGTGCTGCTACAATTACATTTGGCAAGAATACCAATGCAACTTGTTGCAAGAATACGTTTACTTGCGATAGTCCTACGATATCAAGTGATGCTACCAAGAATACGATAATGAAAAACCATTTTACAAGTTCTCCAATAAAAACTCCTGAGTTCAACTTATATCCTGCTTTTCGAACAAGCTCATCGAGACCTGTGCTTGCAAGTAGTTTATCAAGCCTAATTGCTTCAATAAGATGTACGAAACCTTTCTTGATCAATTCGGCGATAAGCCATCCAATAATAAATACCACTACTGCCAAAATAAGTTTTGGCAAAAATGCTACAACTCCTAGCCATAGACCTTGAAGTGATCCAAGCAATACGTCGCTCCATGTTTGTACAATCATATAATAAAAAATATATTATTTAATAAAGTGACCTTTTTATAGATACACATTAATTATACCATGAAAAATAATTCGTCAATCATTGTTTACTTACAGACTGTTTATAATAAAAAAATAGAGACACTGTCTCTATTTTTTATAAGTTTATTTTTAGTTTGTCAACCACCTTGTGGTGTTTATAATCAAACACGTCTCGTAATAATTTATCATACATATCTATTCGATACATAAAGTCTTTTTCTTCAAAAACTGCGTAACGAATTTCTTTTCCAACTTCTGCTTCGAGGGTTTTTACCACTCGTTCAATAGCTGTTTTCTTTAATTTATTTCCCACAATCAACAAGTCTACAAGTCGCATATCGTCGTGAATAAAGATACCAGAAAGAACAATCATTTTTATCTGCCCTACTCCTTTGAATCGAGCCGGCAAATCATCTTTAGAAACAAGAGGTGCTTCAATAAGTAGTGTCTGTAATTGACTAACAAGTGAAAATTTTTCATTTAACATCCAACCAGCTACACGCTTCTTGTTTACACGACTCTCTTTAGTACCTTTCAAAGGTTTAAGAGTAATTTCTTTGGTATATTGTTTTTTACGCAAAAAGCCAACTTTATATAAAATATTTATCTCTTTACGCGCAACTGGTTTTGTTAATTTTGCTCGTTTTGTTATTTCGTCAATATCATACGGTGTCTCTTTATTAAAAAGAAACATGCGCATAAGTTTTACACGTGGCTCACTTCCAAATATTTGTTTCAATCTTTTCATATGTCACAGTATAACGTAATCATTACAAAACAAAAAGCCCTCTTTCGAGAGCTTTTTGAGCTATACAGCTTGTTTTTATAACAAGACTTCAAGCAATGTAAGTGTTTTAAGTCCTACAATACCGTCAACCTCAAGACCATATTTTTCTTGAAATGTTTTCACTGCACCCTCGGTCAACGGTCCGAAGATATTATCAACACTAAGACCAGCTCCTCGAGTATTCAAAAAACTTTGTAGTTCCCCAACTGATTCTCCTCGGTTTCCTCGGATTACAATACGTTGTTTAATAAGAGGTTCGTCAGCGTTATTGCTTGAAAATGATCCACCACCAGAATTACTTGACGATGCCGATGTACTACTATCACCTGTCGTATTTGTAACTACTGATTGTCTTTCAGTTTCCGTACTTGAACTACCTCTACTTGAATGTACTACATCAGACAATACCACCACCTTAGCAACAATATCTTGAATTTCAGTCTTGATATATTTTACATCGTCTTCTACATAACCAGTATCATTATTGCCTATAATCTCAAGCTTTTCAGTTAAAGCTTTTACTTCCTGAAGATAGTTCTGTCTTACTTTTATGACCTCTGATTCTGAACCACTTGATTTTTGACTGCTTGCTAACGTGGCTTTTGAAGAATCTTTGTCAGTTGTTGATGTATTTTTTTTTACATCATTACTTTTCTTGATATAACTCCCAGAACTCATACTAGTAGATCTTTTTCTTGTCTGTCTTTCATCTACTTGCTCGACTTCTTCAGCAGTTTTAGTGTCGTCTGTCTTTTCATATTTTATTTGAGCTGTTTCTATTTTTAGCACATACTCATCTGGAATTTTTGATAAAATAGACTTATCTTGAAGAAATGCCTTCATTGCGGTGTCATAATCTTCCTCAGTGTTTCCTTTTGCAGGAATATCTAGACTGGTTACAACTTGTTTTTTGTGATCAAGACGTTCTGCATCATCGTCAATATCGACATAAAAAGACAGGAGAATCTCTCCAAGTGCTTGACCATCTTCTTCAGTTGAAGTGTCACACCCTTCTTCTTCAGTTTCTTTAGTCTCGTCTGTCTTTTCAGTTTCTTTAGTCTCGTCTGTCTTTTCAGTTTCTTTAGTCTCGTCTGTCTCTTCAGTGTCTTTAGTCTCGTCTGTCTTTTCAGTTTCTTTAGTCTCGTCTGTCTTTTCAGTTTCTTTAGTCTCGTCTGTCTTTGTATTTTCAGTGTCACACTCCTCTTCTTCAGTGTCTTTAGTGTCTTTAGTCTCGTCTGTCTCTTTTTGTACAGCTTCACTAACAGCTGCCATCTGATTATTTCCGCCTATCTTAGCTACAAAATCATTTTTTAAAGCAGTCACACCTAAAAATAATCCAATAATTGCCAAACCGACAAATCCAAATATGTTTCTCATAAAATATTAGTTAATTTATAATTCTATTTTATATCTTATCACAAAATCCATTTCTCGATAGATTTTTGTGATAAAAAGTTAGGAAAGATCTATATTATAAACTTAACCCATCTCCCCCACAACTCCCATTAACAGCACTTCTTGTAAATGGTCCTACAATCCCATCAATATCAAGAATTGGATTTGGTTGTAAGATGTCATTTAATGCTGTTTGTAGTCGTTCTACACCTAGATGTGTAAGTGGTCCAAAGAATCCATCTACTGGTCCTGCTGCTTGGTTGTATTCTTGTGCGAGAATACGGTTGATGTGTGCTTGTAGTAGGTGCACTTCAGTTGCATTTCCATTGTTGTATGTACTGTAGGTACCATCTACGTCTCCTTGTTTCATATTGTCAGAGATTATTTGGTCTGCTGAGCATTGTCCTGAGTTTAGGATGTTTTGTGGTGAGTTGCTTGAAGGTGTAGGAGTGGTAGTTTCTTGTTGCTCTTCTTCTGCGTAATAATCTGAGAAAGCTTGTTGTGCTTTAGCTCGAGATTCGGGAGTTGATGAAGAAGATCGTGAGCCTGAAGAAACTGGAGCATCATCAAAAGTAACAGTTCCTACCGTGTCGGTGTAACCTGTTGCGTCGCTTGCTGTTGCAGTGTTAGTGAATGCTCCGTCGAGAAATGTAATAGTTAAATTTGATACATCATTAGCACTTTCATGACTTGTTGCATTACCTGTGAAGGTTAGTGTTGCTGTTGTACCTCCGCCATTTACAGTCATTACTGGTGTGAGTCCTGCTGGTTCGTTTGTTAATGAGTAGTGTGTGTCGAGTGTTAGTGTTGAACCTGCGTTTATGAAGGTGTCATCTGCTATGGTTGCAATTCGTGAACCGTTTAGAGTTCCGGTGTTTGAAGATGATTCGGTGAAGTTTGTGGTGTAGGTTAGAGATCCTAGGGTTGCGGATGAGAGGTCAAAAATAAGGACACGGCTCGAGATAGCTTCTGATACATACAAAAAATCATTTGTTGTATCAAGAGAGAAGAAAGTTGGTGCTGTCATTCCTGATTGTGTTACTGCCAGAGTATTTGATGTAAAGTCTACTTGACCAAGAACATTGGCAGCATTTTCAGCATTTTCACCAGTTGTAAGGGCTGTAATATCAAAAACTAGAACACGGGCATTGAAAGCATCGGCGACAAAAAGTCTATTATTAGCTTCATCTACTAACAGACCTGTTATAACAGCACCGAGACCTGTCTGTGTAGTCGTAGTTCCTGTTGTTGTAAAATCTGGCTGACCAAGAACATTTACAGCATCTTCACCATCATCTATTACGGTAAGATCAAAAACTAGAACACGGGCAGCGGCAGTCGAGTTTGCCCCTTCAGCAACATAGAGGTAGCTAGAGTTAGAGTCAAAAGCAAGACCAGCTGGCGCTGCAAATGTGTTTTGCCCGACAGAGCCACCACGATTTGCAGTAACAGAAGTAAAATCAGCTTGACCAAGAACATTTATAGCTGGGTCACCGTTAGTAATAGCAGATACATCATACAGCAATACTCGGTGGTTGCTTGAATCTGAGACAGCAAGGGTAGTCGTTGAAGAAATATAGTGAACCTCTTCTGGTCTAGTCAGTGTGTTTGCTGCTGCTGCCCCACCACGGTTTGAAGTAACTGTAGTGAAATCAGCCTGACCAAGAACACGTGTAGCATTCATACCGTCAGTAATAGGAGCAGAGAGATCGAAAACTAGAACTCGGTTGTTGGCGAGGTCTGCAGCAAAAAGATACTGATTTGTTGCATCCCAAGTAATACTACGTACTCCTGAAAATGTATTCGCTGCTGCTGCCCCACCACGGTTTTCACTACCAGAAGTAAAATCAGCTTGACCAAGAACATTATCAGCAATATAGTCATCAAGCCGCTTTGTTGTTGGGTTAAGATTAAAGACAAGAATACGATTATTCTTACCATCTGCAACAAAGAGTCTGTTATTAATGGTATCGATAACACTTCCTCCTGCAACGCCGTTAAATGTTGACGCAGTAGTCCCGGAGCCACTATCTGTAAAATCCTGTGTAGATGAACCTGCACCTATTACATAACTTGCATTCATTCCATCAGATAATGTTGCGGCAAATATTGTAGGTGTAAAAAATAAAGCAAATCCTAGACTAAGAATGAGAGAGGTTAGTAATAATTTTTTTAATATGTATACGTATTTTAAAAACATATTTATATTGTAGCTCATCTGAAAAAAAACGCAAAAACAAAAAGGTCAGTTTCCTGACCTTTTTTTAAGAAGAATATTGCTATTTACCTGATGAACTTTAATGATATTCCTCCAAGGTTAATAACGTAGATACCTGTACTTAAAGCATGAAGAGAGACTCTATTTGATTTGTTGAATATTTTTACAACCCTTCCTGTTATGTCTGAAACATAACCAGAAGTAGGTCGACTAAATAAAGCTTCATAATTTTCTAATCTTATTTGTGGTGCCTCGACTCCAATCGTTGTAATACCGACTGCTTGTATTCCAGCAACGATGTTATCTACAACGTCATATATTGTTACTAGGTTATTATGACCATCGATACCACATAACAGAAATGATTCTGAGTATTTAACCTCTTGATCAGTTGGGTCAACAACGATTAATCCTGCCGGACCTTTAAACCATTGTGTAAAATCTCCTTCTGGAGAGTCCAAAACTATGACAGCTTCAGAATACCAAGGGATATTGAACATTATTTCAAGATTTTCAGTAAGCGACTCGGTCTGAGTAATGTACTCGCCCATTGTCCAGGCTTGTGGTAAATCTAAACCCAAGTTTTCTTCAGGTATTTGACTTGGAATAAAAGGCTGCCCGTCAAACTCGCCCCACCATGGGGTGAGATAACCATTCGATGCATGTGCTTCGTGAGCTGGCGCGATATGCACCAACAGCACTTCCTCTGTGCGTTGTATCTCAAGATCTAATGCGACCTGACTCATCAGATTTCGCCAGGCAGGACAAGATAGTCCTCCGTATACAAAAACCAACGCTCTTCCTTGTTGAGAAGCAAGCGTGGTTAATGATTGCAAAGAAACCGCTTGACCTTGAAGAGTTAACGTCTGGAAATCAGGCATCATAGAATTAACAGGAGGTGTAACAAATGATTCGAAGGTCCCTTGAGGGTACAGCATAATACTGTCCTCAAGATTGATTTCTGTTTGTGTAAACATCTGTGCAGAAGTACTAGTTACGGAAAAAATCAACATCACGACTAAATAAGAAAATAGATTTTTTTTCATGACTTACGTTTAAGTGTGGTTTATAAAATTTTAAAAGACCAAAATAGCCTTTAAATATAAAACAACGAAGAATAAATTTTGTAAACAAAAAGCTCTCTTTCAAGAGCTTTTTGTTTACAAAATTGAGATAAGTGAATTATTTAGCCTTGCATAAATGCTTATAAAAATACCGCTCAGTTGAGCGGTATTTTTATCTAAATTCAATATTGTCGTCTTTTTATAAAAAGACTCTGTATTTCATTTAATTGTCGCATTCCATACTCTGTAGCTTATTTTAGCTAGCTTTGCATACACAAAATATAGTCGCTATGCTCCTTATTTTAGCTAGCTTTGCATACACAAAATATAGTCGCTATGCTCCTTATTTTAGCTAGCTTTGCATACACAAAATATAGTCGCTATGCTCCTTATTTTAGCTAGCTTTGCATACACAAAATATAGTCGCTATACTCCTTATTTTAGTGTAACTTTTCCTCCTGCTTCTTCGATTTTTGCTTTCATTTCTTCTGCTTCCTCTTTCTTAACTCCTTCTTTCAAATCTGTTGGTGCTGATTCAACTAATTCCTTAGCTTCTTTCAGTCCAAGTCCAAGCAATTCTTTTACAGCCTTCATAACTGGGATTTTAGCTCCACCGTCTGAAACTAATTCTACTGTAAATTCGCTCTTCTCTTCTGCAGCTCCTGCTGCTGGTCCAGCTACTGCAACTGCTGCTGCTGATACACCGAATTTCTTTTCAAGTAGTTTTACAAGCTCATTCAATTCTAGGACACTCATGTTTTCTACAGTTTCTACAAGATCTTTAAATTTTGCAGGAACTTCAACATCTGCCCCAGCGTCATCTGCTGGTGCAGCTGCTTCTTCCTTAGATTCTTCTGCGACTGGCGCTACAACTTCTTCTTTAGCTTCTTCTTTTTTTACTTCTTCGCTCATAGTAATTATTCTATATTAGTAGTTATTAAGCTTTCTTTTCTGCAATAGCATTCAATGCTATTACAAAACCTTGTATTGGTGAATTGATCACGTTTACAAACATTCCACGTAGCTGTTGTTCACCTGGGATAGTTGCGATTTCAGTCATAGACGCTTGGTCCATGAACTTCCCTTCAAAGATTCCTCCTACGATAGTAAATCGATCTGAACTTTCTTTTTGGAAGTTATACACTTCTCGAGCTGGCGCAATTAAATCGTCTCCGTATGCAATAGCAATTTCACCATCTAATATTGGTTGATCACCTGATATTTTTGATTCATCAAGAGCTCGCTTGAGTAATGTCTTCTTTACAACTTTTAGGTTTACACCTGCGTTATGCATAGCACCACGTAAGGTAACGTTTTCGTTACCAGTGATACCTGTAAAGTGTACAAACACCATTGATTCAGAGTCATTTACAGCGCCCTGAAGGTCTGTAAGTAATGATTCTTTTTGTGTTCGTGTTAATGCCATGTGTTTATGGTTTAAAAGAGAAATAGTTATATTCCTCTATCTTTAATATAATTGATCGACCTTTTTAAGATCGTAAATAAATAGGTTTCCTGCAAAAAAGCACGAAAACTATCTCGGTCGGACCTCTTCTCTAGTAAAACTAGTGATGCCAACTGTCTACGACGTTATGAAAAATATCTTATCATACAAGAACAAATAGTCAATCTCTCTAATGGTCTAGGACTCCCCTAGACCATTAGTATATTCGCTAAACATAGTCACAATATTATCTAAATCGTCTATATTTATAGGTAAATTTTCTTTATTCAAAATCAGACTTTCCTCTCTATCATTTATAAAGTAATCATAATAACTAGAATATTTGTATATGTTTAAAAAGCTACTGATTTCTTTATTATTTTTTACTCCTTTTTCTTTCCATTTTGGCTCTACTTGATCGATAGGATTTAAATGAACGTATGACATAAGCCACCTAAAATATTCATCACTACCAATGTGTTTTGATCTAAACGGTCGACACATTAGAGGTCCTGTTCTTTTATATTTTTTATTCATATACATCGAATATGAAGTAAGTAATTTACTCATAAACTTACTTATTCCACCTTCAATATTTTCCGACATTATAATATGAAGATGATTTTCCATCATGGCATATGCATAAATATTAACCAAAGGTTGTCCCCTTTGAATATCTACTAAGGATTTTCCTTTAACCCGTTCTGGCCTTATTCTTTTTCCAGAATTATTACAAATATACAACAACCTCTGAAAGTGTGTCCAATCTCCTTCTGCAAAAAATATTTTTCTTTTATCAATACCTCGATTATATATATGATAAAACTCATCTTTTTGAAATGCTCTCTTTCTTTCCATATATTATGTATGTGAACTATGTATAGCGAATGGTCTAGGACTCCCTTAGACCGCTAGACTAACAGTCTCAAGTATACTTATATGAGGTAAAATATTTATGAAGAAAAAGCATACACGAATTTAAAAACTCGTAACATTATAACTAATGGTCTAAGGGAGTCCTAGACCATTGGGTGGTGTAAAAAATGTTATAGGTATTGCAGGTGTTACGAGCCGAGGATTTGTGCAGCTGATGTTGTTTCCCCTTCTTCTAAAAGAATTTTTTCGTAATGATTCACGATAACCATTAATACAATTCCAAATAGTAATAGACTGCTAAGGATAGAAATATTTTTTATAAGATTACGATTTAGTAGCGATTCTTTGGTGAGTTGATTTTTCATGTACTTATTATAGCAAAGAAAAAGACTGTGTGTTGTACACAGTCTTTTTAATATTTATGGATAATAATTAGTACTCTACATGTACCCGATTCATTATTTTATCTAAACTACTTCTTCCAAAATAGAAATGGTTGTTCCAGTTTAATACTCGAGCAGAACTTGATGAGGCACCATAATCACCCTCAGTAGATACTAGATTACCAGAACTATCATGTACATATACATAACCGTTTGTTCCGATTATGTATATCGCCTGATCACTATCTACCATAAAACTATATGTTACTCCTGCTGAACTGCTACATGTAATCGTATTTTGATACGTGAATGTTGTACTACCGGTAATTGAATAACGTGCTATTTCATAATTATTAGATGAGTTTCCAGCATTATGAGAGAGATATATATCATTACCGTCACTTGTCATGACTATATTTGACGTAACCTGACCTAATGTCTGACCTATAATAGCGACCTGAGTACCTCCTGCATTAATATTAGATACATCATACTGATATATAACATGATCACCTGTTGAACTATTATAGAAGATAAGGTAAAGACTCCCGTTAATAACTACTGAATTTAATAATATTGCAGCGTTA
>FUWD013177963.1_pt1 | contig 11031 bp, 11 predicted proteins | sample 1063281 | NCBI WGS metagenome assembly FUWD01 (sample SAMEA79048168, study PRJEB19326) | metagenome | biome: marine
AACGTTATCTTTCCGGGAAACCGCCTTCATTTGATCCCAATGAAAACATTGAATTCTGCCAGTACTACTACATTTACTACGCTGGTGGCGCATTGGCGAGCAAGTTCGATTTGGGTACGGCAATAGAATCTCTCTCTGGTTACAATTTTTTGGTAAGATTGCAGGGAGATATCGGTAGCGCAAACGCCAAGAATATAGATTATCACGTGGTAAGGGTTCCTGGTCCAAGGTACACTTATGAATCCACAAATGGGATTTGCCGGCATTTAAACCTTGCCGTTGATTGTCTAATGAAACAATACCTCACTTTAGGTTTGGCAGGAGATTTTATGAGAATTACGACATACGGCAGCCACTCATGGACAGAACCGGGAATTGCCCGTTCCTGGGATGGAGCTAAAGTGTGGTCAGAACAGAAATACCTAGAATTGACAGGAACTTTGATTTTCTAAGGCAATAAAACTAATCGTTGAATCATGTGTAACCCATGATAGAGTTCAGAATTACCTCACCAAAAGCCCAAGGTTTGAATTACGGTATAATTTTTGCCCCAGCCAATCATTTCAGCCGACCGATGTGTTCCTAAAAACAGTTCATTTTTTGACAAGGTAAGCGCTGCATGATAGTTGGAGTGATCCAGAAGGCATGCGTTCTCAAAAATGTCATCTGTGAAGATGGCTTTTGTAAAAGTCTTTAATAATCTGTGATCCTGGAGTGGGATCTTTGAACAATACCGGATCACTCCAGATCTCCAATGTTCAGGGGAAAAAACGCTGAAACCGGAACCATCACCCAATCGATTCGACGCCAAGCTAAAATACGCTCACTTTCAGAGGATTCGGGAATATCTTGAAAGGCGTAGCCTAGACGGGAACGGTCAGTCGATCAGTGTAATTGATGTGGCCTGCGGGCCTGGAAACATGGCTTTGTTCTGCAAGGACCTCTCGGGTATTGACTGGTTTGGGCTTGAGCTTTGGCCGTCAGAACTGGAACAGGCTTACCAAGCATCGGTCTATTCAGGCCTCGCCCAGGTTAACCTGGCAAGTCAACTGCCCTTACGCTGTGGGGTTGCAGACGTCATAATCCTGAATGAGATTCTCATGTATCTGGATAACTCATCGGCGCTATTAAGAGACTTCTATGAAATACTAAAATCGCCTGGACTCCTTTTTGTATATAACCCCATTTATTTTACCCCAACCATTTTCTCCACACTAAAAAGAATGGGAAGACGCCTTCATAAGTCACCCGAGGCTGTCGCCTTCAACGCCGAAAGTGACTGGAAGAGGGCTTCCCGCGCGTCCAGAATAGCTTTTTACTCCTATGATTCATTGATTTCAGAAATTCGTGAGGCAGGATTTCAGATCATCCATGTAGCAGGATTCAGGCTGTTCAGAAATCGAATTCGGGCCATAAGAAAGCTTGAAAATTACGAATCATACAGGCAGATTATCAAAAAATCGCCGGCAATCATCCGAGGTTGGCATCTGAAATTCTTATAGTGGCAAGGAAATGACCTGATGCCGGAAGACTGTCCCATAACTCTCAAATTTAGAGATTTCTAAATCAAGACAATGAAAATCTGCACGAGTCTCCCTTGCAAATGGCTGTCAACGCCGGATCAACAACGCTCAGAGCATCTTTTCCATCTGAAACAACCATTTCAATAAAATCTCTGTTGTTGGCGACAAATCCGGTTAAATCGTCAGACTCAATCAAATCGCTGATCAAGTTAAGCGATTGTTTCAGCGCGTCAAATAGTATTTTTTCGTTTGTCGTCATTTCCAGAAACTCCTACTGAATAATATCGCATATCCTCTGGTATTCCAAATAATCCAACAGGCCCGATTCAGATGTTGCCGGTAACCTATACCCGCAATTCCCGCATTCATACCCCACGAAGTCGCAGTCTTCGATTCGAATGTCTCCGTGCTCCAACTCGCCGCTTATAAAGAAAATCTCTGAGGACACTTTGGCGCCTTTACAGACTTCAAGTATTTTATCATTTCCACATTTCGGGCATTTCCATGTCATATCGGGCATCCCCCTGCCAGGGCGCTATTACTTTCTTGAGAACTAAATGGTTCTTTTTAATTTATCTCTTTTTTCGCTGAGATTGTCCATAGAGGTTAATCAACTTTGGGATTTATATCAGGTTATTAAGGCTATAGCAGTTGCAATTAACCATGTAGGGATGGGAGAGAGATCCGACTCGAATTGGCCTGTTCAGCGAAATTGAATCCGCATCGCCCATATCTTCACACAGGTATAACTGAACGTGTCGCTGCAACCAGATTTCATTTTCTCTTAAATTTCTTGAATTTCTGCATGAAAACATAAAGAGCCGGAGTAAAAAACACTCCAAGCATTGTAACCCCAAGCATTCCGGCGCATACGGCTGTACCCAAAGCCTGCCGACTGGCCGCTCCTGCGCCCTGCGCCACGACCAGCGGAGATACGCCCACAATAAACGCGAATGACGTCATCAGAATGGCCCTAAAACGTAGCCTGGCTCCTTCTACAGCAGCTTCAATAGCACCCATTCCCGCCGCCTGTTTTTCCCGTGCAAATTCAACTACCAGGATAGCATTCTTGGCCGACAGTCCAACGAGCAGGACTAAGCCGACCTGCGTGTAGAGGTTGTTATCCATGCCTCTAACTAACAGGCCTGTAATAGCTCCCAAAACGGCGAGAGGGACAACGGCGACAACGGCTATTGGATCGACCCAGTTTTCATACTGCGCTGCCAGTATTAGGACAACTATGAATATCGCCATGCCGAAAACCATGAAAACCTTCCCGCCTGCCTTCATCTCCTGATAGGCCATGCCCGACCATTCATATCCAGCTCCGATTGGAAGATTCTCTTGGGCCAGATTCTCCATAGCTTTGAGCGCTTGGCCTGAACTGACTCCATCCGCGGGTTCACCCAATATCCTTACTGCTGAAAACATGTTGTACCTGTCTATCCGCAATGGTCCCAAAGAATAGCGAATCTTGGCAAGCGTCCCCAAAGGGACCATCTGACCTTCAAGGTTTCTTACCTGAAGGCGGGCAATGTCTCCCGCAGTTGAGCGATGTTTAGCGTCGGCCTGGACCATAACCTGCCATGTGCGTCCAAATTGGTTGAAATCATTGACATAAGTAGAGCCCATATAAGCCTGCAAAGCGTCAAACAGTGATTGTAAAGGAACGTGAAGAGTCATAGCTTTGACGCGATCTATGTCCACAAATATCGCAGGCACTCCTGATCGGAATGTTGTGTTGACAGATCTGAATTCAGCGCTCTGTTGAGCCTCCCTAACAATCTGAGACGCGCTCTGCCCAAGGGCATCCAGACCAACGCCTCCTCTGTCCTGAATCCACATTTCAAATCCACCACTTTGACCCAAACCTGAAATTGGTGGTTTCGAAAAAGGAAAAACAATTGCCTCCTGGATCTCGGATAACCTTTGGGAAAGTTCGCTCATGATAGCCTGTTTACTTAAACCCTTCTTCAATCTTTCATCCCATGGAGCTAGGGCTATGAATCCGCTTCCGAGTGTTGGACCAATCCCATCCAGCATGGATGATCCCGGAAGAACCGAATAACAGGTGACGCCATCGGTGGTCTTTATAACCTCCATCACTTTCTTCATGACCTCATTGGTCCTTTGAAGCGAAGCGCCATCTGGCAGTTGGGCGTTCAATATTATAAGACCGTCATCTTCTGGAGGAAGAAATCCCGTAGGGACTTTGGAAAAACCGTAGTAAGTCAATGCCACAGCCAACACCCAGCAAACAATCATCACTGGAATATGCCCAACTAAAAAACTCACTATAGTTGTGTAAAGGGCTGTAAGCCTTTGAAACAAATCCTCAAATCTTCTGAAAAAGAAGTTTTTCGGCTTTCCCTCCGGCGGTCTTAACCACAGAGAACACTGCACTGGCTTCAGTGTAAGAGCGTTAACAGCGCTAAGTAAAGTCGTGACGGCAATAGTCAGGGAGAACTGTCTATAAAGCTGGCCTGAAATTCCACTCAGGAATGACGCCGGAACAAAAACCGCCATAAGGACAAGAGTGATACCGATAATCGCTCCCGTGATCTCATCCATGGCTCTGATTGAAGCGTCTTTTGGCGACAATCCGTGTTGGATCATATTCCTGTCGACATTCTCCACAACCACTATGGCGTCGTCGACCACTATCCCGATGGCCAGTACCAATCCAAACAACGTCAGCATGTTGATGGAAAATCCCAAAGCGTACATCAGAGCGAAGGCGCCTATCAGAGAAACAGGGATGGTTGTCGCAGGGACTAATGTCGCACGCCAGTCCTGGAGAAAAATGAAAACAACTATAAAAACCAGAATAAAAGCTTCAATAAGAGTAATGACGACCTCCTTGATGGAGGCTCGAACAAACTCCGATGATTCATATACAACAGCGTAATCAACTCCCTGAGGAAAACTCTTTTTCATTTCGTTCATGGCCCGACGTACTTCGTCCGCCACATCAAGGGCGTTAGATCCTGGAGCCTGGTACACAACTATCGTTACGGACGGCATACCGTTGTAGAAGGATAGTGTGTCATAGCTTTTCGCTCCCAGTTCGACTCGACCTATATCACGGACACGAACAACACTCCCTCCCTGTCCAGTCTTAACAATTATATCTTCAAACTGTTCAGGATCAGTCAACCTACCAAGTGTATTGACCTGAAGGTCCATGACTTGGCCAAGGGGAGCCGGTTGTTGACCAACTCGTCCCGCCGCCACTTGAACATTTTGACTTTTCAGAGCGTTCACCACATCATTCGTAGTTAGATTGTTGTACTCGAGCCTGTTGGGATCCAACCAGATTCTCATGCTGTAGTCTTTTGCCGGGAAGACGCTCAAATCTCCAACACCGTGCAACCGGTTGAGTTCGTCCTTTATCGTCGTAGTCACAAAATTTGTCAGGAAAAGGTCGTCATGCGATTCATCTGGAGAATAGAGACAGAGAACAGTTACGAAAGAAGTCGAAGCTTTCTTGGTAGTCACCCCCTGACGTTGAACCTCCGGCGGAAGTGACGCCATAGCCCAGGCTACCCTGTTTTGAACCAGGACAGTCGCCATGTCGATGTCAGTGCCCAGTTCAAATGTAATCTTAAGTGTATAGGAACCGTCTATACTGCATGTGCTGGACATGTAGATCATGTTTTCTACGCCATTCACCTGCTGTTCGATTGGCGCCGCCACTGTGTCCGCAACAACTTTTGGATTCGCTCCGGGATAGGAAGCTGTTACCTGAACCATTGGAGGAGTGATTTCAGGAAATTGAGACACCGGTAGGGAAAAAATACAAATCCCTCCGGCCACCATAATTAGTATCGAAACGACGGAGGCAAAAACCGGCCGGTTGATGAAAAAACGACTGAGCATAATTTTCTTCTCCGGTTATTTTTTGACGGGCTTTTCTTTTTGTTGATCATCAGTTTCTTGAGAGGGGCTGGACGTTGAAACCGGTTTAACCGGAAACCCTGGCCTGGCCCTTTGCAATCCAGAGATTATGACTCGGTCGTCTGGAGAAATCCCTTCATCAATGACTCTCATTCCGTTGGCCTCTTCCTGTCCCATCTTAATCCTTTTCTGTCTGACGATATTCTGACTGTCAACGACGAGCAGATATCTTCCGCCCTGGTCAAACTGTATGGCAGCCTCGGGCACAAGAAGCGCTGAAAATTTGCCGTAAGGAATTCGAACTCGGGCGAACATTCCAGGCAAGAGCAACCCATCGTGATTTGGGAAAATCGCACGAAACTGAATAGTTCCGGTAGAGGGGACTGACAACAGTGTCAGTGAAATCGAGGCGCCCTTCATGAGGAAACCCTTCCTCGTCAGCCAGCCCCAGAAACACTTTCATCTTTACCAGCTTCAGCGGATCAGGAATCCGTGGCAATGGGTACAAGCGCTTGAGAATCATAAGATCCATTTCACTTACGTTAAAGTAGCAATAGATGGATTCATCATTCACAACCGTTGTAAGAAGGGTTTTCTCAGTGGCGCCTACGAGATTCCCTACATCAACCAGGTTTCGACTTACACGTCCATTGATGGGGGATGTCACTTGCGTATACTCCAGGTTTAACTTGGCCTGATCGAGATTAGCCGACGCAAGATCTAAATCAGATTTTGAGACCGCGCTTTTTGCCTCGGCCTGTTGAAGTTTTAGCCAGCTAATGGCCTCTTTCGACTCTAGTGTCTTGGCGATTTCTTCGTCAATCCTGGCAAGTTTGAAAGACGCCTCCTTAGAATCAAGTTGAGCCTTGGCTTCATCCACTGCGGCCTGATACTGTCGAGGGTCGATAACAAAAAGGAGATCCCCCTTCTTTACTTTTTGTTTGGGATCAAAATTGATCTTCTCCAGAAAACCGGCCACTCTGGCTCTGATATCGACGTATTCCAGAGCAGCCGTTGATCCGGTATAATCAAGACGCTTCTCGGCTTCCATCTGCACCGGTACGCTTACCGTAACCTTTGGAATCCGGGTTGTTTTTTCTCCGCTTCCCTAGAACAACCAAGAACAAGAGTTGTAAATAGAGCGGTCAATAGTATTATCGACAGTCTGGAGTTTGAGACCATAATCCACTCCTCATTGAGTCCTGTTATATGTCACGGCGAAGCGTTGTCGATCCCAAAATGGATTCGCCCAACAAGATTTGCGATATTACACGTAAACGATGATACCAAAACTCGTGTAATTTGACATCGCAATTACGAATAGCGTTTTGTTGGCTTCAAGTGGTTTTGGCGACAAATCATGTTAGCAACAAATCAGTGGATAAAATGACAGGGCTGTTATAATCTTGGCATACTTGGTCTGAAAAAACGCGTAAGGAACTAGGAGGAGTTTGCTATGAAGAAATTGACACTGGCCTTCATAGGGTTGGTCGCAGGGGCTCTTCTCTTTATTGGGGCCCAAGGCGTATCAACAGCAAGCGGGACTTCTACGCAAACAACCGGGATACAACCTACCACCGCAGTTAACGATCAACGTCTGGCGTACACTGTCCGTTACAGACATCGATGTTACAAAGTTAGACGTTGCGTGCGCTTCAACAGGTTTGGTCAATGCAAACGCTGGCGATGGGTCACAGTCTGCCCAGGTCGGCGCATTTGAAACATTTAACAGCTCTGAGATGACAGGTTCACAGCTTGTCATCAGTTCAGATAACGTCGTTTTCATGAGGCGAAGTTACGCCTCAGATTCAGACGCCAAATCTTATCCTAAGGGGAGAGACTTGTGCCGGAACAGCAAAAAATACCACGTAAACAGATAGCTACCACTTCCCAGATGAAGAAACTTATGGCCTCACACTTTCTCGAAATTGACGAGGCGCAAAGGACCGGGCAAAAGAAAGTGGCATGGTGTACTTCTGTCGGCCCTGCAGAATTGTTACATGCTATGGGGTTTCTTGTTTATTACCCGGAAAATCATGGCGCCCTCCTTGGGGCGACCCGTATGGCTACTGATCTCATACCACTGGCTAATGCGGTCGGGTATTCTCCTGACATCTGCTCTTATCTGACTGCGGACGTAGGGGCTTACTTGAAAGGTGTGACCCCGCTCACAAAAGCCTATGGTATTGAGAAAATTCCAAAGGCGGATGTGCTGGTTTATAACACGAATCAATGCAGGGATGTGCAGGATTGGTTCTCCTTTTACGCCAGGGAATGGAATGTTCCAATTGTTGGCATTCATACTCACCGAAATATTCAAGAGGTCAACGATTATCACATTACCGATCTCGTGGCCCAGATGAAAGGCATGATACCGACTCTTGAAAAGGTTTCTGGAACAAGATTTAACATAGACAAGCTTCGCGAGGTGGTCGACCAGTCGCTACAGTGCACCAGGTTGTGGAAGCAGGTTCTTGAATGCGGAGCCGCCATCCCTGCGCCACTTACTTTCTTTGACGCCACTATTCACATGGGACCGGCCGTTGTTCTCAGAGGGTAAACCTGAAGCGGTTGATTACTATAAGACTCTTTTAGCTGAACTCAGAGAAAGAATTGAAAGAAAAGAGGGAGCGGTTCCAGATGAACGGCACCGCCTTTATTGGGACGGTATGCCGGTGTGGGGCAAACTGCGTGAACTCAGCGACCAATTCTACGGGCTGCATACCAACGTGGTAGCATCCACTTATTGCAATAGCTGGATATTTGACGCGTTTGATTCGGAAAATCCCTTCGAATCCATGGCAAGGGCCTACACTGAACTTTTTATAGCTAGAGATGAGTCTTACAAAGAGCGGTACATGGACATGTGGATAAAAACTTTCGGCATTGACGGAGTAATATTCCACGACGCAAAGACATGTCCAAACAACTCAAACAACAGATACTCAATGCCTCAACGAATGGCCTCTCGTCTTGGACTTCCAACTCTCGTAATTCATGGAGACCTGAACGACTTGAGATGTTATTCTGAAGAGCAGACACGGACCAACATCGAAGCGTTCGTGGAGCAACTGGATCAAAAAGCGGCATGATGGAACGACTTCAAAAATTCGTCCCTGAAAAACATTTTTATCAGCATTGGATGATCATTGACTTCAAAAGTAGCCGGTGGAATAGATGTGGGATCGTGCACCACAAAAGCAGTTATTGTGGATGGCGATGAAAATATTCTCGGGAGTGAGGTCCTATACTCAGCGACTGATTTCGAAGGAGCCGCCAAGAACGCGTGGGAAAAAGCGCTATCAAAAGCCGGAGTTTCCCCTCACACCTTAATTACTGTCGTTTCAACGGGCTACGGTAGAAACAGTGTCAAATGGGCTACAAGGAGCCTTACGGAAATATCCTGTCACGCCAGAGGTTGCCTGCGCTACTTCAAAGGGCCGATGACCATAGTTGATATAGGAGGTCAGGACAATAAAATCATCAAGATCGACAGGAATGGCTTGAGACAAAGTTTCAAGATGAACAGGAAATGTGCGGCGGGGACGGGGGCCTTCCTCGAAGAAATGTCCCTAAGGTTAAGACTTCCAATAGAACAACTTAACGATCTTGCGCAAAATGCTGACGGCGAAGTGGAGCTGGGCAGCTACTGTACTGTCTTCTCAGGCACAGAGGTTCTAGAAAAGATCAAGTCAGGCCATCCGGTAGACAGAATCGTGCGGGGCCTTTTCCACTCAGTTGTCAAACGTATTCTCGAAATGGACACATTGACGGACATTATTGTAATGACGGGAGGTGTAATTGAACACAACCCGTTCCTCATTGATTTGTTGAGGTCCCACATTCCAAACGAAATAGTCACTCCCCCACATCCACAGATCATGGGCGCTCTAGGCGCAGCCCTCTATGCGCTTCAGGAAAATCTTGAACAACATGATTAGAGCCGGGTCCTGGCCAAGGCGGGATCTCGTTTGATATCCAGGGTCAACTTACAAATTTAGTGGCCCCTGGGTTAGAGGCTGGAATTTATTAGAGAGAAAATACGCGAGCTTACCGGGGAGACTTGTTGAGAGTATCTTTTGAGCCGTAACAGTGGGATCGTAACCTGCGATGCGCCGCCAGGTAATTGTTCCTGTCCCGCTGTCATAGATTACGAAAGATGGGCTTCGGAGTCCTCCTCTAGGCTGCCCTATACTTCCGGGGTTGACAATGAGACTGGAAAGGCCTGGGTCTTTGTAGGTAGTCCCATCTGAAAAGAGGCTACAGGGCAATACGTCATCACAACCCGCATCCAGTAGGGCCGCCTGATGAGTATGACCCACAAAGACTATTCTTTGTGGGGAGAATTCCAGACACAATCTTATGGCCAAACAGTCTCCAGACCTTACATAGTCCCAGTTCTCGGGACAGTGAGCTGAAGCGTGAAAGAAACAGCAATGATCAAACTCGGATCCAAGAGGTAGATTTCTTATGTAATCCCAATTCACTCGCGTCAGCCTTGCCGCGGTCCAGACAATAGCCCTGTAGGCTAGGGGATTCATCACAAATTTCGCTGCATCCAGGTTCTGAGCGGCCCATTCATGGTTCCCCATCAACACTGACAGGTTTTCAACCGATCTTAATAATTCAAGACATTCATTTGGATTCGGTCCATATCCTATCGAATCACCGAGGCAAAACAATCGATCGAGTTTTTCCTCCCGCACGGCTTCCTGAAAACTTGTGAGAGCCTCAAGATTACCATGAACATCGCTGAAAATCCCTAATCGCATTCGGCAAAGACCATTATGAAATCCGGTTGGCCAACTCCATTATCTGCAAAATTCGGGGCTCAAAAATATCTACCATCGCATAGTCCAGACCTGCGCCGCATAGCATCGCCAGAACGGTTAAATCAATTTCTACCGGATGGAGTCTTCTGAATCCACTCCGGAGGTTTGACAAACCAACCATAGTGCGCACGGGCTGGCCAAAAACAGCTCCTGTGGATAAAAGACGAATCGTCTTTACCGCTTCAGCAATTCTATGCCATGAATCAGGCCAGCTCAAATTAGGCAGGACCGGGTCAAAAATTAGTTTATCGAGCGGTAGACCAGCGTTGAGGCAAATCTGGCTTATTTCAAGCGCCAAGGAAATTTTTTCCTCGACGTCGGCAGGACTGAATGACGATTCATCCATCAATAAAATGACCAGATCGCAATGCCGTTTCACTGCAAGGGGTAAGATGCCCTGAAGTTTGTGCTTCTCGAGCGAGACCGAGTTTATAATCGGCGTCTCATTGCATGCGTTAAGCCCTGTTTCAATCAGAGCAGGGTTCGGACTATCCAGTATCAGCCCTGCGGGAATTATCGCCTGGACCGCCTCAACAAGAAAACGCATCTTGTCTTCGGAATGTCTGGACAGGTAACCGGGATTAATGTCTATCATACTAGCCCCTGCCGCTACGATTTCAGATACTATTTCTCTGATCGGCTTGGGGTCGAGTGTCTTCATCGCATCCCTGAGGACAGGGTTTAAGCCATTCAAGTTGTCTGATACAGCAATCATGGAAATAATCTATTTTGGAAAACAGAGATGGTAACCGTCAGTATTGCGTCAACCTCTTTTCTCT
>FUWD013231856.1_pt1 | contig 11028 bp, 8 predicted proteins | sample 1063281 | NCBI WGS metagenome assembly FUWD01 (sample SAMEA79048168, study PRJEB19326) | metagenome | biome: marine
GGGCTTGCCTACAGTTTTATTGGCTGGCCTTATTGGTGGCCTTATTCACCATCGTCAGGCAGCAGCGCAAAGAATTCCATCTTGGCGTCCATCCACTCTTGGACGTGTCCTGATTCCAGGATGATCATCATTTCTGACATGGCATCTAGGTGGGGCTGATCTGCCATTGCAGCCATCTCAGCGCCATGCTGTTGGCTTTGGCTTGCCACTTCTTCGAAGCTTGAACCTCGAAAAGATTGACTGCAGGCTCCACCGAGTTCCAGGCAGCTGATTGTCTTCATTGGCCAAAAGTCTAAAGGTTTGGCCCTTTGAAGTCACTTTTGCCGCGGTGTCACCAATTGTTTTTCATAAATCACCAACGTGACTCGGGGAATAACCGATTAGGCGATGCCAGTTGGCATACTAAAGACATTCCGTTTTATCGAAGATGATTGTGAGGGCCAAATGATAGGCAATACCTTTTCTTTTTCCTCAGAGGCTGGCCACACATGTTTACCTGCGGCCTCACCCGCATTTGTCACAAAACGATATCAATATCTGGGTCTTCTGACCGCTTAAAGGCGCTTTGGTCGCTAGCGATCCACCCGTTAATTCTCTAGTTTTTGGTTTTGATGTATACAACCAAAGCCTTTTTACCGGCATAACTGCCTAATATTTGCAAACTTTTACCTTGATTGGATACAATAGTGTTAAACCCCAAAGGTTTTTCCTGTCTCGCAAAACCTAAATGCGAGCGTCAAACGACTGCCCTTACCTGGGCAACCCCATTTATTGCAGGCGGTAGCCTTAGATTCGAAGTACAAGGAAGTCCCTTATGTCACTGTCGACACTGAAGCGTTGGGTAACCGAGGTTGCCGATCTAACCGATCCAACCGAAATAATCTGGTGCGACGGATCCCATGCGGAGAGCCAAAAAATCAACGCACTTCTTGTTGAGAACGGCACCTTCGAGAAACTAAACCAGAAGATTAGACCGAACAGCTTTATCTCCCGCACTGACCCTGCTGATGTTGCAAGGGTCGAGTCCAGAACCTTTATTTGCTCTGAAGACGAAAAGGACGCAGGCCCGACAAACAACTGGGTCGAGCCTGCAAAAATGCGCGCTGAACTCAATGAGAAATTTGCAGGCTCGATGCGTGGTCGCAAAATGTATGTGATCCCGTTTTCCATGGGACCACTCAACTCACCGCTTGCTCGCTACGGAGTCGAAATAACAGACTCACCTTATGTTGTGGCGTCCATGCGAATCATGACCAGGGTCAGTGGCAAAATTGTGGACAAGATTGCCAAGGGGGCTGACTGGGTCCCAGCTATTCACTCGGTTGGCAAGCCACTGATTGACGATCAGGGCAACACCGTTGCCGATACCCCCTGGCCCTGCAACCCGGAAAACGTTTACGTAGTTCAGTTCCCGGAGACCCGAGAGATTTGGTCCTTCGGTTCTGGATACGGCGGGAATTCACTGCTTGGTAAGAAGGCTATGGCGCTTCGCATTGGTTCGGTTCTTGCGCGCGATGAGGGTTGGCTAGCGGAGCACATGCTACTAATCAGAATCAACCACTCCCGAGAAAAAGCAGTACCACGTGGCAGCTGCGTTCCCTTCGGCCTGTGGTAAGACAAATCTTGCCATGTTGCAGTCTCAAATGCCGGGCTGGAAAGTTGAGACCCTTGGCGATGATATTGTTTGGATGGCTCCAAACGATAACGGCAAGATCCGAGCAATCAACCCGGAGAACGGTTTATTTGGAGTTGCTCCCGGTACTGGAATCGCAACCAATAAGGTGGCGGTTGATTCGATGCGTGAAGGTGCTATTTTCACCAACGTCGCGACCACCAAAGACGGTGACGTTTGGTGGGAGGGGCTCACAGCTGAGGTTCCAGAAGGCCTAACCGATTGGAAGGGCGACCCCTGGGACAAGGACAGCGGCAAAACTGCCGCTCATCCCAATGCCAGGTTCTGCTTGCCAATCGATCAGGTTACGAGCCTCAGCGACAATTGGGCAGAGCCCGAGGGTGTTGAGCTGGATGCAATTTTGTTTGGTGGCAGAAGAGCTACCAACGTGCCACTTGCTGTTCGTTCGCTGAATTGGCAACATGGCGTTTTCTTGGGAGCAACCATTGCCAGTGAGCAAACTGCTGCGGCCGAGGGTCCCATTGGGATTCTTCGACGAGACCCCTTTGCAATGTTGCCTTTTTGCGGCTACAACATGGGTGACTACTTCGGTCACTGGTTGTCCTTCGCTGAGAAACTAGACCCGGCCAACTTGCCCACCATCTTCCAGGTGAACTGGTTCCGGAAAGATGATGAGGGCAAGTTCATCTGGCCGGGCTTTGGCGAGAACATGCGAGTGCTGCAATGGATCGTTGGCCAGATTGAAGGTAAAGACTCCTCGACAGCAACCCCAATTGGCATGGTTCCAAAAGCCGAGGCGCTAAACACCGAAGGCCTGGAACTATCGAACGAGAAACTTGCTCAATTGCTCGCAGTTGATAAAGACACTTGGAGCCACGAAGCTGGCGAAATTGCAGGATTCTTTGACAGCTTCGGCGACAAAATGCCGGAGGAGCTGAGGTTGGAACTTCAAAACCTAGAGACTAGACTTCGGGCCTAAGTGGCCTTGGTTTTGCTGGCATTTTTAGGGGCTTTTGGAACAAGTAACGATTCACTAAAGTTTGTTCTGTGAAAGCTTATTGGTGTGTTGTCAGGGTTTACACTACAGTCGAACCGTCGTAAAAATTAACCTAGATTTATTACGTGACAATGATTGATCTTCAATGAAGAAGGAGTAACGATGGACAAGACAAGACTGGCCGGCAAAAAGGCTCTTATTACAGGTGGCGCTCAAGGTATGGGTGCTGCAATAGCCAAACACTGGGCCGCACAGGGCGCGGAAATTTGCCTCGGAGACCTAAATATTGAGGGCATCAAAACCGTTGCCGAAGAAATCATTGCCGATGGCGGCAAGGCCACCTACATCAAGCTTGACGTAGCCAGCGAGGAAGACGCCAAGGCGGCCGTTCAGCACACCGTTGACACTTTTGGTGAAATCAACCTTCTTCTAAATAACGCAGGCATCAACAAGCCACTGTTCTTCTTGGACATCACCAAGGAAAACTTCGACCTACTGAACAAAGTAAACACCTGGGGATCCCTAAACGTTATGCAGAAGGTTGCTCAGCAGATGAAGGATCAGGGCAAGCGCGAGTATCCATACAAGATTATCAACGTTGGCTCGATTCTTTCTCGCGAGGCTTTCGATGACGTCACCGTGTACACAATGACAAAGCACGCAATTCTTGGTCTAATCAAGGCCGGTGCAAAGTCACTGATTGAGCACAACATCACCGTTAACGGCTACGGCCCAGGGGTTGTTCGCACCGAAATGTGGGAGCAACTGGACAAGGACCTCGTTGCGATTGGCAAATTCGAGAAGCGTGGCCAATCAATGGACGACATTGCGGAGAACATGATCCTCATGAAGCGCTACAGCTACCCAGAGGACGTAGTTGGAACTGCTTCGTTCCTAGCCAGCCCAGAGTCTGACTACATGACTGGTCAGCTTCTAATGATCGATGGCGGAATGGTAATCCAGTAATTTAGACAATAAAAAAATCCCCCCAAAAGGTAGCCGCCTTAGGGGGGATTTTTTTATGCGCTAGATAAGCATTGTTAGAGGATTCTCGATCCTTGCCTTGAACGCGGCTAGCCACTGAGCAGCCAACGCACCGTCAACCGCCCGGTGGTCGGCGGACAGCGTCACGCTCATGATGGTGGCGACAGTTATTTCACCATCCACAACCACGGCCTTCGGCCCTGCTGCACCGACGGCCAAAATACCTGACTGCGGTGGGTTCAAGATCGCCGAGAAGCTTGAGGTGCCGTACATGCCCAAGTTAGTCACTGCAAAGCTGCCGCCATTTAGCTCTTCTTGGCGAAGCTTTCCTGCTCGTGATCTTTCGGCCAAGTCAGTGATGGTCCTGGCAATATTGCTAAGTGACCGTTTTTCAACGCCTCGGATAACCGGAGTGAGCAAACCACCGTCGGTTGAGACTGCGATCGATATGTCTACTGACTCGTACTTGATCATGGCGTCTGGTCCCCAGACGACATTCGCTTCTGGGACATCCTCAAACGCTGCGGCGACGGCTCTGACAACCATGTCGTTGACCGAGATCTTGACCTGTGAGCTTTCGTTGATCTTCTTACGCAATGCAAGTAGTTCATCTACTTTGCAGTCTGCGTTTAGGTAGAAGTGAGGGACAGTGCTTTTACTCTCGGTGAGTCTTCTGGCAATTGCCTTACGCATCGAAGTGTGAGGAACCGTTGAGTAAGTGGATGAGTACTCCTGGCTCGCAAGCTCCTTAGAAGCACTTGTGCTCACTGGAGCTGGGGCCTGAGGGGCTACTACTGGGCTGGCTGCGGCAGGTGCCGCTACAGGCTCAGCGGCAGTAGTTCCGTTTGCAACGCTTGCTTCAACATCGCGTCTGACCACTCTTCCACTTGGGCCGGTACCCGTGATCTGACTCACATCAACGCCAGCATCCTTAGCTAGCTTTCTGGCAATAGGAGACACACGCTGTCTTCCGGAAGCCTGAACAGTTTCAGCCGGAATAGCTGCTGAGGTGTCTGCGGCCGTGACACTTGGAGTGGCGACTGGCTCGGAAACTGGGGAGGCAACAGGGCTAGCAACCGGAGATGCGGCTGGTGGCACTGGTGCTTCTGCAGCTGGAGTCACTTCTTCTGGAGCAGCAGCACTCTCGCCTGCTTCGCCAACCATGGCAATGGTGCTACCGACTTCCATTTCATCGCCCAGCTTGCCAATGAGCTCCAAAATAGTTCCGGCAGTTTCTGCCAAGAGCTCTACGACTGCCTTATCGGTTTCAATTTCAGCTATTTGCTGGCCGACGACAACCTGGTCGCCAACGGCAACCTGCCAGCTAGAGATGACTGCATGGGTTGCGCCTGCAGCAACCTCGGGAAGTTTGATTTGTGTGGCCATTAGTTTTTGCCAAACCCTTCCTTCACGAGGTTCAAGCCTGCCACCACTTCTTCAAGGCCGGCGATAGATGCTCGCTCTAGAACCTTGGAGATGCTTGGTGATGCTTCACGTCCGTGAACTCGTTGAACCGGCTGATCTAAGTGGTCAAAGAACCTGCGTTGGATCTCATCGGACAGCCATCCGCCGTAGCTGGTGCCTTGAACGCCCTGCTCGACTATGACAACACTGTTGGTCTTTTTGATGCTCTCACCGATGGTGTCCCAGTCAATGCTCGCGCGGTCTAGCCAGCGAAGATCGATTAATTCGCCGTCTAGGCCGGTCTGGTCAAGAGCTTCCTTGGTGATGTTGACCATGTTTAGGTAGCTAAGAACTGTGGTGTCTTTGCCTTCTCTAACAACTCGTGCCTTACCAAACTCGATGTGGTAATCAAGATCGTCGGCTGGAATCAGACCGCGCTGGGTATAGAGATCAACGTGCTCGATCATCAAAACTGGGTCTTCCATCTTTAGCGCAGCGTTCATGAGGCCGATGTAGTCAAACGGGTTGCTGGCTGCAACTACTCGCCAACCAGGGGCAGTAGCGAAGATGCCGGCTGGATCCATTAGGTGCTGGGAGCCATAGCCCGAGCCCATTGCAATCTTGGTTCTTAGAACCAATGGCACTGGGTTCTGACCACCAAACATGTGCCTGGCCTTACCAATCTGATTGAAGACCTGGTCCGCTGCAACCCAAAGGAAGTCCGGATACATGAACTCAACTACCGGGCGAAATCTGCCATCCATGGCCATTCCACCACCCAGGCCTGCAAAGGCGTTTTCGCTAATTGGGGTTCCAAGTACTCGGCCGTCATATTTATCTGGCAGGCCCTTGGTTGCACCGTTGGTGCCACCCTTTAGGCGATGAACATCCTCACCCAAAATAATGATTCGGTCATCAAGTTCCATTTGACGATCCATGCCCTTGGCGATGGCGTCAACAAAACGAATGTCGGTTGTTTCTCCGGTGTAAGAGTCTTGCTCCAGTGTCTTGGCTCCAGCAAGCTCTGAAAGATCCGAGCGCAGCCCAACGTCCACGAAACCAGAGTCTGGCCAGAGGTTAGCCTTGATTTTTCTAGCTCCCGGCTTTCCGTCTAGATCTGGCTCTAGCAATTCAAGTGCGACTAGCTCCATTGCGGCAACTGCTTGATTTCTAGTTTCAGTCACCTGCTCCTGAGTGATCAGACCAAGTTCGATCATCTCGTTGGCAACCTTGTCCAGTGGGTCACGGCTTCTCCAGTGCTCTTCTTCTTCCTTCGAGCGGTAACCGAATGCGCTTCCTGGGAAGGCTCCGTTCTGGTGGAAGAATCGATAGACCTCTGCTTCAACAACCGCTGGGCCCTTACCAGAGCGAACGTGCTCCTCAACTTCTTGCATGACGTGCCAAACGGCAAGTGGGTCCATTCCGTCTACGCGCCAGCTAGGAATACCAAAACCAACGCCGCGACCGCTTAGGCGGTCTTCCTTGGTTGCCTCGGCAACCGTGGTTGAAACCGCGTAGAGGTTGTTCTCAATGAAGAACACCAGTGGGACATCCCATGCTGCGGTTAGGTTCATGCTCTCAAGCACGCTGCCAATGTTTACGGCTCCGTCTCCGAAGTAGCTGGTTGTCATGTCCGTAGTTCCGGCTCTCTTCTGTGACCAGGCGTTACCAGCTGCAAGTGGAACACCGCCACCAACAATCGCGTTGGTTCCCAGTGCTCCGGCTTCATGCCACTGAAGGTGCATCGAGCCACCACGGCCCTTGCAATATCCTTGGGCAAGCCCAAGGATCTCGGCGGCAGTCTTTTGCAGAACTTCTTGAACTTGGCTGGTTACAAGGTTGGTCACATCTAGTTGTGGTGCTACGTAGGCAATTGCCTTAGCTAGAAATTGGTGGTGTCCTCGGTGGGATCCATTGATGGCATCGGTTGGGCGCATGCCAACGATGGAACCTACTGCTCCACCTTCTTGACCGACAGATGAGTGAGCGGGGCCGTGGACCAGACCCTCTCCGGCGATTTCAAGAATCGCCTCTTCAAATGCTCTGATTAGATGCAGCTGACCGAGCATGGTCTCAAGTAGTTTGGGGTCGGCGTTTTGGTAATCCTGCTTGGTGGTTTTGATCTCCACCCATGGCTCGAGGGGATCTAGCTGAATGCGTTCGGTCATCGATGACTCCATAAAGAATATTGATTGGCTATTGGTACTAATTTAGCGTGATTGTATACATTACTACAACTGCTAAGCCAAAAAAGCGTGCAAAAAGCACTTTTTGTCGGTAGTTTGTATCCAATAGCTAGCAGATGGGCATGTCATGAAAAAGGGAATTCCTGGACTAAGGGGCACCGACCACGTCGGTTTCAACGTGCCGGATATCGAGCAGGCAACCAAGTTCTTTGTCGAGGTAATCGGTTGCGACTACATCTACAAGCTGGGTCCGTTCCAGTCCGATGATGACTGGATGGAGAGACAACTAAACGTTGACCCCAGAACAGTTATCAAGCAGAACCGTCACTTCCGCCTAGGCCACGGCACCAACTTTGAAATCTTCGAATACCAATCGGTTGATCAGACCCCGATGGCTCAGCCTAAAAACAGCGATGCCGGTGGTCACCATCTCGCCTTCTACGTCGACGACTTAGATGCTGCAATTGAACACCTGAAGTCTCATGGTGTTGAGGTTTTGGGTGAACCGGTCTCAAGTACGGCATTTGCCACCGGTCAGCGTTGGATTTACTTCTTGGCCCCCTGGGGTATGCAGTTCGAACTTGTCAGCTACCCGAACGGCAAGAAGTATGAAACGGATGCTCCCGTAAAGCTCTGGTCTCCAAAGAATCCAGCCGAGTGATTCTCAGTCGAAGATCTCCGGTGGGCAACAGAGCGTTGCGAGTTCTTCTGATGTGAGCTGCAAGTTTATCTCCAAGTCTTCATAGTCCCCACGAACCATGGCATCGAGAATCAATCGGTGCTCCAAGTGAGTCACACTGCCGGCTTCAATGCCGCTCAGCTTCACAAACGCTCTGCGGTAGTGCTGGGTAGTGTTCCATAGTCTGACTACTAGATCCTTCAGCATCCCGTCTGGTCCGTGAGAGTAGGCCAAGAGATGAAACTCGCGGTCTAGCCTCAAGAAGGTTTCCACGTCTACAGATGCCTCCATCTGTTCAACCAATTTCAGCAATGCGGTAGTTGTTTCCGGCTGCATCTGCTGGGTGCTTTGTCTAAGTAGTAGCGGCTCTAGGCGCTCTCGTATTTGGTAGGCCTCTTCGCACTCTTTCTTGCTGAGCTTTGAAACCCAGGCTCCAGTGTTAGCGACAATTGAAACTAGGCCATCGGCCTGCAGGCGTCTTAGGGCATCTCGCACCGGAAGCCGGCTTGCACCAAACTCTGAAGCCAACCGCTCCTGAAGAATTCGTGACCCCGGGGCGATTGTGCCGGCAAGTATCTGCGCGCGTAGCTCGTGAGCGATTTTCTCACTTGAGCCGCGGTCTTTTTCCTCCAAGCTTTTCCTCCTCGGGTCTAAAAATAGAAGCTTAGTCTTTGTTAGGTTTGCAGTAGCCACTTGAGAACTGCTTGGCTCGGCTCGACCTAATTGAATACAATCTTCACAGTTTTTAGTTGGTTTCGGCCGTTTATCGGCTTTTATTCAATAAAATGTATCCAATTGCATGATTTCAACTTGCATCAAGTAGCTAGTAAGTTGAGTACTAGCAACAGATAAACTCAAGTGAAAAACCATCTCTACCTAGAATGAGGCCCCAATGGCAATGGCAACCATCAACCCGACGACCGGCGAAACTGAATTTGAAGTAGAACTTCACACACCGGCCGAGGTAGAGACCCGAATTGCCCTGGCGCAGACCGCCCACGAGACTCTTCGAACCATGAGCTACGCCGAGCGCGCCGCCTTGATGATCAAAGCGGCTGACTTGATTGAAAGCGAAGTAGAGCAGACAGCAATCATGCTCACTCGCGAAATGGGTAAGCCAATTGCGCAGTCCCGAGGAGAAGTTCTCAAGTGTGCCAAGAGCATGCGCTTCTACGCTGAAAAGGCAGAGGAATTTCTAGCACCACAGGTGCTAGCCGACCCATCAACAGTCAACGCCAGCCAAGCAATGGCCATTTGGCAGCCACTAGGTGTTGTGTTGGCCGTTATGCCCTGGAACTACCCGCTTTGGCAGGTAATTAGGTTTGCAGGTCCAGCCCTAATGGCTGGAAACTCTGGAGTGTTGAAGCATGCTTCAAACGTTCCGCAGTCTGCCCTTTATTTGAATGACATCTTCGCCCGCGCTGGCTTCCCGGAAGGCTCCTTCATAACCCTTATGATCTCGGCGTCCAGCGTTGCAAGCGTGATTGACGACTGGCGCATAAAGGCCGTTACCCTCACCGGTTCCGAGCCTGCCGGTCGAGCAGTTGCCGAGCGAGCAGGACGACAGATAAAGCCTTCGGTCATGGAGCTTGGTGGCTCTGATGCTTTTGTTGTAACGACAAATGCTGACATCGAAGCTGCCGCGACAACTGCAGTAGCCGCCAGAATTAACAACAACGGGCAATCCTGTATCGCAGGAAAGCGCTTCTTGGTCTTTGCAGATGTTTATGATCAGTTCGTGAAAAGTTTTGTTTCAAAAATGAGCGCACTAAAGATGGGCGACCCAATGGACGAGACAGTTCAGCTTGGACCGCTGGCAACAGCCAACGGCAAGCGCGACATTGTTGAGCTAGTTGAGGACGCCAAAGCAAAAGGCGCAAACATTCTTTGCGGTGGCGAGACTCCAGAGGGACCAGGCTTCTTTTACCCAGCAACGGTTATTGATGGCCTAACCGATGACATGAGACTTGTCATGGAAGAGGCTTTTGGGCCGGTTGCCAGCATCTACAAGGTTGCCAACAAAGAAGAGGCGATTAAGATCGCCAACCAAACAACCTTTGGTCTTTCCTCTGCTGTGTGGACCCAAGACACGGCTGAGCAGGACTACTTCGTTCAGCACCTTCAGGCAGGTGCTGTCTTCGTAAACGGCATGACGATTTCTTACCCAGAGCTAGCATTTGGTGGCATCAAGGACTCGGGCTTTGGTCGCGAGTTGTCCGATGCTGGCATCAAAGAGTTCTGCAACCTAAAAACAGTCTGGAAGGCATAGTCGAGCCGGACTGTTTTTGATTCTTCAATACTTTGGCTAGCTGAGACCGATCGGCGCTAGAAGTGAATCGCTCTAGCTAGTAAGGGTTAGTGACGAACAGCTTTTCAGCTGGGAACTTGGTTATAACCTGAGCTCCATTGTTGGTAATAACGACTTCCTCTTCAATCCTGGCTGCCGAAATACCGTCTGGTGATGGGCAGTAAGTTTCAAGAGCGAAAACCATACCGGCCTTTATTTCAACCGGGTGAGTCAAGCTGTTTAGACGCGAGATGATCGGGCGTTCATGCAGGCCAAGACCAAGGCCGTGACCAAACTGCAGACCGAAAGCATCCATCTCATTGGCGAAGCCAATCTCTTCGGCCTTTGGCCATAGCTTGGCAATTTCATCGGTTCCAACGCCATCGGCAACCTTGTCGATCGCGGCATCCATCCATTCTCTGGCCTTGGCATAGGCATCGTGTTGAGCTGGGATAGCTCTGCCGACCGAGAAGGTGCGGTAGTAGCAGGTGCGGTAGCCCTGGTAGGAGTGAATGATGTCAAAAAACGCCTGATCGCCCGGGCGAATTATTCTGTCGGTGAAGTTGTGAGGGTGGGGGTTGCAGCGCTCTCCAGAGACCGCGTTAATTGCTTCAACCTGCTCTGAACCGAGTTCGAATAGTTTCTTGGAAGCAAGAGCAACGATTTCGTTTTCCTTGATTCCTGGCCTAAGCGCATCGGTGATGTCCTGGTAAACACCGTCAACCATTGCAGCCGCCTGAGACAGCAGCATGATCTCGTCGACATTTTTGATTGATCGGGCGTCAAGCATGTCCTGCTGAATGTCAATAACCAGCAAACCCTGGGCCTGCATTTCAAACAAGAATGCTGGCTCAACGA
>FUWD013190453.1_pt1 | contig 11026 bp, 12 predicted proteins | sample 1063281 | NCBI WGS metagenome assembly FUWD01 (sample SAMEA79048168, study PRJEB19326) | metagenome | biome: marine
TGTAGAATTTTGATATATTTTTATAAACAAAATTTAAATTATTGGTGTCGAAATAGATTCTGACCAGCTAGAAAAAATTAGCTCTATTACTTTAGTATGATTGAATCAATCTAGGTATTTTTTTTAATGAATAAAATAGGAAAATTGATATGTATGCGCTAATATAAATTTTGTATGTACTTACGCTTTGTTAAATTCATACCAAGATAAGAAAGCTTAATTATGAAATGGGAAATGTTGTACAATCCTGGAAATGTTCTTTGTAATTATTTAAATTTAAAAGACGATCATAAATTTATTTTGAGAGTATTTGTGAACCTTACTTACTACGGACATTTTATAGCAGCCATTGCATTGTATTTAGTTAGAAATACCAATCTTTTGTGAGTTTTTGGAACAAATATAAAAGCTTAGCACTAATTGTTATTGTAACTTATTTAATTTCTGTTCCAGCAGGTTTTATCACCGCTCAGTCGGTTGGAACTTGGTATACCAATATTATCCGACCAAGCTTTAGTCCTCCTAATTGGATTTTCGGACCAGTTTGGACAACTCTCTATTCCTTAATGTCAGTTGCCCTATGGAATATTTGGAATGAATTAAAAAATACTAATCCAGCTTATGCCAAGAAAATTGTTAGTATTTATTTTATTCATTTATTAGTTGGAGCTAGCTGGAGCTTTGTATTTTTTGGATATTATCAAATAGGCATGGGAGCTTTTATAATTATTTTAATTTTACTTTTTATTATTTATTTAATGAGAATTTATTGGAATATTAGCAAGATATCTTTCTATCTTATGGTCCCTTATTTGTTATGGAGCTGCTTTGCTTTGATTTTGAATATTGCGATTTGGAAACTTAATTAATTCTATTTACAATATAAAAAGCTAAATCTTGTAATCTTTTTTTCTCTTTAGTTTCAGGAAATATTCCAAGAGAGTCGGAGGATACAGAAGAGAAATGTTCAGCTCTTTTTTTGCACGCAGCAATTACTTTGTATTTAGACATTAAGTTTAAGGTGTAATTTAATTGTTCTATGGTTCGTTCTTTTTCTATAAACATATTTTTCAGTATTAGTCGTTCACCATCATTAGATTTTTGATATAGCATAATCATAGGCAAAGTAATTTTACCCTCATGAAAATCATTTCCAATAGATTTACCAAAACTAGTACTGTTTGAATAATAATCCAAAATATCATCTGTAATTTGGAAAGAGATACCAAAATTAGCTCCAAAAGAAGTTAGTGCTTCTTTTTCATTTTTAGATCTATCATTAATACATCCTCCAACTCTCATAGCTGCTGCAAATAAAGAAGAAGTTTTTGCTCCGATGATTTCAAGATATGTTTTTTCTAATGTTTCGATCTCTTTCTCATGTTGTAATTGTAAAATTTCACCTTGTGCTATTTCTGATGATACAGAAGAAAGTAATTTTAATACTTCTAACGAACCATCTTCCACCATTATTTCAAAACATCTACTCAAAAGATAATCACCAGTTAAAATAGAATTTTTATTTCCCCAGATATTATTGTTTGTTTTGTTTCCTCTTCTGAAATCTGATTTATCAATTACATCATCATGAAGTAGAGTTGCGTTATGAATAAGCTCAACACATGCTGCTAACTTAATATGCCTGTCTCCTTGGTATCCAAATAAACTAGATGAAGCGATCGTAAGTAAGGGTCTTAACCTTTTACCACCTGACTTGAATAAATAGGACGCCATCTCACCAATAAGCTCAACATGACTTGATAATTTGTCTTTAATAAAATCATCTACTTTTTCAATTTCTGATTGATAAGTTGATCGAAGTTCTTCATATGGATTAGAGGTTTCTAATTTTTTGAGTGGTACAACGTTACTTGGCATGAACTTAATTTAACCTAAATAAATTTTTTGTCTTAATTATCTAATGCCGCACCAATTGCAATTGAATCATGCTATAATTCTTTACTCTCAATTTTGTAAGATTTAAAAGACTGGAATTAAATATGCTTTTTTTTAATAATAAACCAATAATAGCTCATATTCGCTTAAGCGGAGTAATTGGCAATGTAGGTAGATTTCAACAAGGTTTGAGCTACGCATCCCATCGTGACATTATTAAAAAAGCTTTTTCTATTAAAAAGGCAAAAGCGGTAGCTATTTCTATTAATTCTCCAGGAGGATCTCCTGTTCAATCTCATCTTTTATATTCACTCATTAGAAAATTAGCAGACGAAAATAAAATAAAAGTAATTACTTTTGCAGAAGATGTGGCTGCATCAGGTGGTTATATGCTTGCCTGTGCAGGTGATGAGATTTATGCAAATGCCAGTTCTATTGTTGGATCGATCGGAGTGATTTATTCTGGATTTGGTTTTCAAGACTTGATTAAAAAAGCTGGAGTTGAGCGAAGAGTACATACTGCCGGAAAAAGTAAAAGTATTTTAGATCCCTTTGTTGAAGAAAAACCAGAAGATATTAAAAAATTAAAAGATATTCAGGAAGATTTGCATAAAGAATTTATCAACTTAGTTAAGCATAGTAGAAAAGAAAAATTAAAATCAAACGATGATGTTTTATTCAATGGTGAGTTTTGGGCTGGTGGCAAAGCAAAAGAGTTAGGTCTAATTGATGGTATTGGAAATGTTTTTCAAGTTTTAGAAGATAGATTTGGCAAAGATGTAAAAATTAAGAATTTTGAAAAACAAGAAGGATGGTTGAAGAAAAAATTATCCTCCAGTATGGCAGATGCTGCATCTTCTGTATTAACTGAATTAGAAACAAGATCCTTTTGGAATAGATTTGGATTATAAATGGTTAAGAAGAAAGTAACAAAAAAATCCATTGTTCAGTCAAAAATAAAAAAAATACCTGCATTTTTAAGTTTTCAAGAAATTATTTTTAAATTACAAAAGTTTTGGTCTGATCAAGGATGTGTGATTTTACAACCTTATGACAATGAAGTTGGTGCAGGAACTTTTCATCCCGCGACTACTCTAAGATCTCTAGGTCCTGATGCTTGGAAAGCTGCATACGTTCAACCATCAAGAAGACCAACGGACGGTAGATATGGTGAAAACCCCAACCGGCTCCAACATTATTATCAATTTCAAGTAATCATCAAACCATCACCAGAGGATGTGCAAAAACTTTATTTAAAAAGCCTTACTGCAATTGGAATTAATTACAAAGATCATGACATAAGATTTGTAGAAGATGACTGGGAAAGTCCAACATTAGGAGCAGCAGGTTTGGGATGGGAAGTATGGTGTGATGGTATGGAAATTACTCAATTCACTTACTTTCAGCAAATGGCCGGTTTTGAATGTAAACCAGTATCTGCAGAAATTACTTATGGCTTGGAAAGATTAGCAATGTTTATCCAAGGTAAAAAAAGCGTGTTTGATATTGAGTGGAATAAAGAGGGAGTAAAATATGAAGTAATTTTTAAACAAGCTGAACAAGAATTTTCTGCCTATAATTTTGAACATGCAAATACTGAAAACTTGCTTAAAATATTTTCATTTGCAGAGAGTGAATGCAATACTTTGCTAGAAAAAAAACTTTGCTTACCTGCATATGATCAATGCTTAAAAGCAAGTCATACTTTTAATTTATTAGATGCAAGAGGAGTAATTTCGGTTTCAGAAAGAGCTGGTTTTATCACTAGAATTAGAAATTTAGCCAAAGGTTGTGGGCAAGCTTGGCTTGATAGTCAAAAAAAATAAATGTCTAATTTTTTACTAGAGCTGTATTCGGAAGAAATACCGCATGGGTTACAAATTGATTGTAGAACTAATTTAGAGGTTAGCTTTATTAAAAAACTAGAGGAACAAAATATTAAATATAAACAAATTAAGGTTTTTTCTACTCCAACTAGACTTTGTGTGCATGTAGAGGGTTTGCCAACTTATTTAGTTCTTGAAGCTAAAGAATTAAAAGGTCCAAAAGTTGGGTCTCCTGAGCAGGCTTTAGAGGGATTTTTAAAATCAAATATACTTGAAAAAAAAGATGTATTTGAAAAAGAGATTGATAAAGGAACTTTTTATTTTGCCAAAACAAAACAGCAAAAAGTAGATTTGCAAAGTTTATTTGCAAAACAAATACCTGACATTTTAAAAAGTATAAATTGGAAGAAATCTATGCGCTGGTCTGATTATACAATGACTTGGGCAAGACCGCTTAAATCTATATTTTGCTTATTTGATAACTATACCGTTAACTTTGATTTTTATCATTTGAAGTCATCTAATAAAATTTATGTAGGAGGACCTTATGATGATAAAGCTATAATTATCAAAAATATTTCCCAATATTTTTCTGTTTTAAAAGATAAGAATATTATTTTAGACCAAGAAGTTAGAAAAAAGATGGTATTAACAGGATTAACATCTGTTTTTAAAAAAGCTAAGTGCGAGGATCAACCTAACCCAAAACTGGTCGAAGAAGTCACAAACTTAGTAGATTATCCAACCGCTTTAAAAGGTGAATTTTCAAAAGATTTTTTAGATTTACCAGAAGAATTGCTCCACTTAACCATGATGCAGCATCAAAGATATTTCCCAATGAAGTCTTTAGAAACTGATAAGATTACTAATAGTTTTGTAACAATTTCCAATAATAAGGATGAAAAAAAATAATTATTGCTGGAAATGAGAGAGTATTGCAAGCAAGATTATCAGATGCAAAATTTTTTTTGGGACAAAAACAAAAAACAAAATCTTGTTAAAAATGTATCTAAGCTTAATGGTATTACTTTTTATAAAGATCTCGGATCCTTATATGACAAAACGCAAAGAGTTAGACAGCTAGCATCTTTAATTGCTGATATTATTGGATCTAATAAAGGAGATACAGAGATCGCAGCTTCTATATGTAAGGCAGATTTAGTTTCCGATTTAGTTGGAGAATACCCTGAGTTACAAGGTGTGATTGGAAAACATTTTGCAATGGCGCAAGGATTTAGTCCGCAAATTGCAGGTGCCATCTCTGATCACTACTTGCCTATTGGATCAAGCGACAAAGTACCTAAAGATAAAATTTCTATTTGCGTAGCGCTTGCAGACAAAATCGATACTTTAACTGGATTTTTTGGGATTAATTTAAAACCAACTAGTTCCAAAGACCCATTTGCTTTGCGACGTGCTGTCATTGGAATGATAAGAATAGTTATAGAAAATAAAATTTCTATTTCTTTAAAAGAAATAATTAACAATGCTAAAAATTTATACTTATCTAAAAATATTAAATTTACAAATGAGAAATTAGCGGATGAGTTAATTGATTTTTTCAATGAAAGATTTAAAAATTTACTTAAAGAAAAAGAAAAAAGATTTGACGTAGTTGATTCTGTTTTATCAGACAATCGAAGCGATGATTTTTACAATTTGTATTTAAAAATAACGACTATCGCCAAACACATCAAGCAACCTGAAGGAGTTAATGCAATTGCTGTTTACAAAAGAGCAAAAAATATTTTGCAACAAAATGAACAAATGATTAAAGATAATATTTTTGGTACTCCAGATCCTGTTTTATTTGCATCAGAGATTGAAGAAAACCTGCTAGCTCATATTAATGAGATTAGGGAATATTTTACAACTCCTAGTCGACTACGTGACACACAAAAATCAATCAAAATGCTTTCAGAGACCAAGGTATTAACAGACAAATTTTTTGAGGAAGTTAAGGTAAATGATGAAAACGAACAAGTAAGGAAAAATAGGCTGGAATTATTGTTTTTGATGTGTAAAACCTTCGATAATTTTACTGATTTTTCAAAACTTGAAGGGCTCAATGGTTAAGAAAATTAAAAAATCCATAATTAAAAAAAAAGTTGCAAGCACAAACAAAGCTAAGTGGGTTTATAATTTTGAAGACACACCTCGTTCTGACAAACAATCTCTAAAGAATTTATTAGGAGGTAAAGGTGCAAATCTTTCTGAAATGATAAGGATTAACCTTCCTGTTCCACCTGGATTTACAATTACTACAGAGGCCTGTAACGAATTTTATAGCTTAAATCAAAAATACCCTTCTACTTTAAAGAACCAAGTTAGTGTTGCAATCAAAAAAGTGGAGCAAAAAATAAAAAAATTATTCGGTAACGAAAGTAATCCATTATTAGTCTCTGTTAGATCAGGTGCAAGAGTTTCAATGCCAGGTATGATGGATACAGTTTTAAACTTAGGACTGAATGACAAAACAGTTATTGGTTTGGCAAAAAAAACTAATAACGAAACCTTTGCATACGATAGCTACCGAAGATTTATTCAGATGTACAGTAACGTAGTTTTAAATGTGAACCATCATAATTTTGAAGACTTAATTGAAAATTATAAATTAACCAAAGGTATTGTTCTTGATACCGAGATGGAAGCTAGTGATTGGAAGTCTTTAATCGGCTCTTTTAGAGAACAAATTGTAAGCGAAACAGGTAAAGATTTTCCTCAAGATGTGAATGAACAATTATGGGGAGCAATTGGTGCAGTATTTCAATCCTGGAAAAATCAAAGAGCAAAAACGTATAGAAAATTAAATAATATTCCTGAAGAGTGGGGTACAGCAGTTAACGTTCAGTCTATGGTGTTTGGAAATATGGGTGATGATTGTGCTACAGGTGTTGCTTTTACAAGAAATCCTTCTACTGGAGACAATAGTTTTTACGGCGAATATTTAATTAATGCACAAGGAGAAGATGTGGTTGCAGGAATTAGAACTCCACAAAATATAACTAAAAAAGCAAGATTAGAAGCGGGATCAAAAGATGCCTCGATGGAAGAGTCGATGCCTAAAGTTTATAAAGAATTAGTAACTATCTATAAAAAGTTAGAAAAACATTACCGAGATATGCAAGATATCGAGTTTACAGTTGAAAATAAAAAATTATGGATGTTACAAACCAGATCTGGAAAAAGAACTGCTAAAGCAAGTATTAAAATTGCAGTAGATATGGTCAAAGAAAAACTGATCACTAAAGATGAAGCTATATTAAGAATAGATCCAAAAATGCTGGATACATTATTGCACCCAACATTAGATCCAAAAGCTAAAAAAGATATTATTACTAAAGGATTGCCAGCATCACCAGGCGCAGCATCAGGTAAAGTTACCTTTTCAGCAGATGATGCTGAAAAATTAAAAGCACAGGGACAAAAATCTATTTTAGTAAGACAAGAGACTTCACCCGAAGATATTCATGGAATGCACGCTGCAGAAGGAATTTTGACTTGTAGAGGTGGTATGACGAGTCATGCAGCAGTTGTTGCAAGAGGAATGGGAAGACCATGCGTATCTGGAGCGGGCAGTATTCAAATTGATTATAAAAATAAATTTTTTAAAGCTAATTCAAGAGAGGTAAAAGAAGGTGATATTATAACTATTGATGGATCTACAGGTGAAGTAATGATTGGAGAAGTTACAACTATTAAGCCAGATATTTCAGGAGATTTTTCAACTTTAATGGCTTGGGCTGATAAAACCAGAACTCTTAACATCAGAGCTAATGCGGAAACACCGCTTGATACCAAAGTAGCTAGAGATTTTGGTGCTGAAGGAATTGGTTTATGCCGAACCGAGCATATGTTTTTTGATGAAGAAAGAATTCTTTACGTTCGACAAATGATTTTATCCAAAAATATTGAAGATAGAAATAAAGCTTTAAAAAATATTCTTCCTTTTCAAAAAAAGACTTTGTAGAGATATTTAAAACAATGAAAGGATTACCAGTCACAGTTCGATTGTTAGATCCACCACTTCATGAGTTTTTACCTAAGAGTGAAAAAGAAATAGCATCTGTTGCGAAAATTTTAAATATTTCTGAATATGAAATTAATAATAGAATTAATGATCTACACGAAGAAAATCCAATGTTAGGACATCGGGGTTGTAGATTAGCTATATCTTATCCTGAAATTTATGAGATGCAGTGCGAGGCTATTTTTGAAGCTTTAGTTGAATGTCGCAAAGCTAAAGTTCAATCGGTTATACCAGAGATTATGATTCCGCTTGTATCTACTGCAAAAGAATTGGAAATATTAAAATACTTAGTTGATACAAAGGCAAAAGAAGTTCAGAAAAAACATGGTATGAAAATTAGCTACTTAGTGGGAACTATGATTGAATTACCAAGAGCTGCTTTAAACGCATTTGAAATTTCGAAACATGCAGATTTTTTTAGTTTTGGAACTAATGATTTAACTCAAACTACACTTGGAATAAGTAGGGATGACTCTGGTAAGTTTCTAGATGATTATGTGAATAGTAATATTTTCAAAATTGATCCTTTCGTTAGCATAGATGTTGATGGGGTTGGCCAGTTAGTTAAAATTGCTTGTGAGAATGGAAAACGAAATAATCCTAAAATTAAATTAGGCATTTGTGGTGAGCATGGTGGAGATCCAGACTCAATTGATTTTTGTCATAATGCTGGATTGCATTATGTTTCTTGTTCTCCATACAGAGTTCCAATTGCAAGATTGGCTGCTGCCCAGTCAAAGATAAGGTCTAAACACAAACACTAACTTTTATTTAATATCTAAAGAAAAATCGAAATTAGAAATACTATGGGTTAAAACACCCATTGAAATTCTTTGTACTCCAGTCTTGGCGTAATTTATAATATTATGTTCTCTAATGTTGCCAGAAGCTTCTGTTTCTATTTTTTTGGGAAGCAGTTTAATTCCAGCTTTAATCTGAGCTGGCGTCATGTTGTCAAATAAAACTCTGTTAATTTTTAAATCTTTAATTAATTGTAGCTGATTTAAATTATCAACTTCAACTGTAATTGCTTTTTTTGATTTATTTTTTTGAATGATATTGTTTATTAGTAATTTAATATTATTTGAATTTGCAAGGTGATTATCTTTAACTAAAATTTCATCACTTAAACTCATTCTGTTGTTTGTTCCTCCTCCCACAATAACTGCATATTTTTGTAAATTTCGGAGGTTAGGAATGGTTTTTCTTGTGCAACAAACTTTGCTTTTAAACCTAATTATTTTTTTTGCTAATTTATTGGTTTTGGTTGCAATACCAGTTGCAAAGCCAAGAAAATTAAGTGCTGTTCGCTCTGCTTTTAGAATAGACTTTTTATTTCCCGAGATACTAAGGATAATTTGGTTTTTTTAATTATGTTTCCATCTTTTAATTTTGTTTTGATTTTTAACTTAGAGTCTAAGTTTAAAAAAACCAGCATCGCTAGTTTTATGCCACATAAAATACCCTGTTCCTTAGACACAATGAAAGCAGTAGCCTTTTCATTATTGTTCACAATTAGGTCAGTTGTAGTATCGCCAGAAGGCATATCTTCAAGCAATGCATACTTAATAATATTTTTTAATATTTTGATATTGTTTGGTTTCAAAGGTGATTAATCTTGTCTTCCAATAGCAATCATTTTTTCAATCGAACCTCTTGCTCGTCTTATAGTGTTGCTATCGATTAAAATTTCATTTTTCTTATTTTTGATACAGTCTAGTATATTAGATAAAGTAATTGATTTCATGTGCGGACAAAGATTACATGTTTTGATAAAATTAACATCAGGATTTTCTACTTGAATATTGTCACTCATAGAGCATTCAGTTACTAAAAAAACATTTTTTGGTTTCTTGTCTTTAACGTAATTCACCATGTGCGATGTCGATCCAGCAAAATCAGATGCACTAATAACATCAGGAGAACATTCTGGATGGGCAATAATAGTTATTTCAGGATAGTTTTTTCTTAATTCGGCAATTTCTTTTTCACTAAATTGTTCATGCACTTGGCATTTTCCATGCCATGATATAATTTCAACTTTTGTTTTAGTTGCAACATATTTTGCTAAATACTCATCTGGTAAAAACAAAACCTTATTTACCCCAAGAGATTCCACGACCTTAACAGCGTTAGCCGAGGTGCAGCACACATCTGTCTCAGCCTTAACGTCAGCAGAGGTATTGACATAAGAGACAACAGGGACACCAGGATATTTTTTTTTAAGATTAATAACATCTTGTCCTGTAATAGATTCTGCTAAAGAACAGCCAGCTTTTAAATTAGGTAAATAAACTTTTTTGTGTGGAGACATAATTTTTGCTGTCTCTGCCATAAAGTGGACTCCGCACATAATGATATTGTCTTCTTTTACTTTAGATGCTTCAATTGCAAGAGCCAAAGAGTCCCCAACAATGTCGGCTACTCCATAAAAAATTTGAGGTGTTTGATAATTGTGGGCAAGAATAATTGAGTTAGTTTCTTTTTTTAATTTATTAATTTCATAAATGTAAGGGGCTAACAAAGGCCACTCCACATCTGGAACTGTATCTTTGATCCTATTGTAAATTTGTGAAGTATTAGTTTTCACTTCATCTGTAAAAGAAAGTTGTATATTCATATAATTATTAAATAATAACAAAACTCTTATAATTGTTACTGTATTATTGTCACATTTATATCTATTACTATATCAAAATTATGATTTGCGGTCATGCTGGAATTGGTAGACAGGCACGGTTGAGGGCCGTGTGGGCCTAGCCTGTGAGAGTTCAAGTCTCTCTGGCCGCACCAAAATATTTATCTTTTAAAATCCATATCTGACATATGCAGATTAAGAGCTCTAGTTGATATATGGATTTCAACGATAAAAAAGATAATAGATATTAAAACAGAAGTACAGCAAGATACAAAAATTATTTTAGCCACATATAAATTGTCAAGATATAGAGCAAACACAGTCACCATGTTAAAGAAAAATCCTAACGCAGCAAACATCATAGTGTATTTTGCAATTTTAATTCTTCCATGTAGATTTGAAAATTGTTTTTCCCATTGAGCAGGAATATGTTTTTCAAAAATGAATTCATCATGAATTTTTCTTATAAGAGCGCTTAATGTATGAAATCTGTTATTATAGACACTCATTAATAAAGGAATTGCAGGAAACATTAATGCTGCAACTGTATAATTTATATTCATTGAGACCATCTATTTTAGGTAAAAAAAAGTTTTTTACCTAGGTTATTTCTTAATTTAACTTTAGTACTATAGC